>ERZ1673697.416-NODE-416-length-67587-cov-19.685305_pt1 | contig 67587 bp, 36 predicted proteins | sample MGYA00580227_ERZ1673697 | MGnify/ENA primary metagenome ERZ1673697 (study PRJEB41218, sample SAMN15661759) | gut metagenome | host: Homo sapiens | place: Canada: London | collected 2015-08-20/2019-03-30 | study: EMG produced TPA metagenomics assembly of... | reverse complement strand
ACAGTGACTTGTCGCCAGTTTCCTAACTTGACATTCGCTCCACGGAAAACCTGCCTCAGCTTATCTTTTTGCCGGGCAGCAACCTCACGCTTCACAGCTATCATGTCACAGCTTTTTTAGTATATAGGAAATAACATTGTATTTCAAGCTATTTTTATGAAAAATTGTATTTTTTTCAATACAATATCATTTTTCTCTTTTTCCCTATTATATATGGAAACAACAGATGTCATACAGTTCGGACATCTGTTGTTTTTCTCAATTTTGACTTTTATAATTCCCTTCCATTTTTAGCTATTACATTTTGATACCAGCCAAAACTTTTTTTCTTCCAACGCTTTAACGTTCCGCTTCCGTCATCATTTCTATCTACATAAATCATCCCATACCGTTTACTCATTTGGGCCGTAGACGCGCTCACAAGATCAATACATCCCCAAACCGTATATCCCATAACATCGACGCCGTTTTCAATCGCCTTTTCCATTTCCGCAATATGTTTTCGTAAATACTCTATCCGGTAATCGTCGGCAATTTCCACGCTTCCGTCCTCTTTATGAATCGGATAATCTTTCGCTCCAAGTCCGTTTTCGACAACAAACAACGGTTTTTGATATCTTTCCCAGTATATTTCCAATACATATCTCAATCCTTTCGGATCTATCTGCCATCCCCATTCGCTCGATTTCAACATCGGATTAGGAACGCCTCCCAATATATTTCCTTCACCTCTTCGCATCTTTTCCGAATGTGCAGTCGCGCACGCGCTCATATAATAACTCAATGAAATAAAATCTACCGTCTCTTTCAAAACTTCCCGATCCGCTTCTTCTATCTCTAAAGAAATTCCATGTTCTCTAAAATATCTCAGCGCATATCCCGGATATTTTCCCCGAACATGAACGTCTGCAAACATTAAGCTTTTATGCTCCTGTTCTTTTGCCGCCAGGACATCATCCGGTTCCGGAGTCAGCGGATATACAGGCACGCTTAAAATCATACACCCGATTTTAAAATCCGGATTAATTTTATGACCGATCTTCACTGCCCATGCGCTTGCAGTCAGTTCATGATGCGCCGCCTGATAAAGCTGCTCTTCCGTCAGTTCATCTTTCGGAGTCATGATCGCTCCACTCATAAAAGGAGACTCCAGTATTGAGTTGATTTCATTAAATGTAAGCCAGTATTTCACTTCATCTTTATATTCTTCAAATACTGCCTTTACATATGTTTTATAAAAATCAATCATCTTTCTGCTGCGCCATCCATCGTATTTTTCCGCTAAATACAACGGAGTTTCGTAATGCGACAATGTCACAAGCGGTTCGATTCCGTATTTTCTGCATTCTGCAAACAAGTTGTGATAAAATTCTATTCCCTTCTGATTCGGTTTTTCTTCATCTCCACGCGGAAAAATCCGACTCCATGCAATCGATGTCCGAAAAACTTTAAATCCCATCTCAGCCATCATTTTTAAATCTTCTTTATACCGATGATAAAAATCAATTCCTTTTAACTTTAAATTCTCTTTCACCGGCTCTTCTGTCATTCCACCTTTCAACCCTTTCGGAAGTACATCTTGTATGGAGATTCCTTTTCCCTCTTCATCAAACGCACCTTCGCATTGATTTGCGGAAACCGCTCCGCCCCAAAGAAAATGTTCAGGAAACATATCCACATCGCCCCTTTCGCCAAAGTCATAATCCCGCGCTAATATAATATCCGTCCTCCATCGCATTCCATACCGTTCCTACCCGATTTGCATCGCCGATTATATTCGTGTCCTGCGCGATTCCGAAAAATGTATTCGCCTCATCGGTTCTAGCCTTCATCCCTGCCGCAAAAATAATTGTATCTGCTTTTATTTCAAATTCTTCCCCATCCTTAGATGCCGCAGTTACGAATCCCTCCTCTATCGAAACACATCGAGTCTCTGTCAGCACGGTTAATGTTCTGCATTTTTCCATTTCTGTTTTTAAAGCAGTTTTCATAATATCATTCAAAGTTCGGTTCAACACTTTTTCAATTTCAAGAATCGTCACCTGTTTTCCTTTTCTGCTCAATTCAACCCCCAACTCACATCCGATAGATCCGCCGCCTATAACGACCACATTTTCACCAATCTTTTCCTGATATTTATAAGCTTCTATGCATGTAAAAACATGATCATTCTTTTCTGTGCCCGGAAGATTTAACTGTATCGGATAAGCTCCAAGTGCAAGGATCAGACTGTCAGGACTCAATTCCTTAACCATTTCCGGTGTAGCGGTTACATTTAATCTTACTTCTACTTCCGCCTTTTGAACTTGAAGGATCAAATAATCTTTCAATCTCTTTAAATCCTGCTTTACCTCATCATACTCTGAGCAGATCAACTGTCCGCCCAATTCCCCTTCTCGTTCTAAAAGAATCACCTGATGTCCTCTTCGTGCCGCCGTCAACGCAGCCTGCATTCCGGCAGGACCTCCGCCGACTACTACTGTCTTTTTCTTTACAGACGCTTCCGGCAGTTCATTCGGGACGCGATCTTCATGCAAATATCTCGGATTCACCGAGCAGCACGGAACTGTATTGAGCCCGACATGCTTTCTTCGTTCTTCCTCTGTTTTATATTGATATGGATTATAACAGTTCATGCATCTGATACACGGAACAATATCTTCCGATCGGCCTTCCCATGCTTTTTTCACCCACCATGGATCGGCGATCAACTGACGTCCTATGACAACAGCATCGGCACATCCGTCCTCAAGTATTTCTTCCGCCTCTTCCGGAGTCATAATCCCTCCCACTACCGCTACAGGTATCTTCACTTTTTCTTTCACAAGTTTTGCCATTTTCGCATTGATTTTATGCGGTGCATATGCCGTAGGCGACATGTAGATTTTTGTACGATTATCTATTTCCACTCCGCAGGAAATATGAACCATATCTATCTTATCTTCAATCCTTTTTATAAATTCCGCAACTTCATCAATCTCCATGCCGCCTTCTATATGCTCTTCTCCACTTATCCGCATATCCAACATATAATCTCGTCCAACCGCCTGCCGCACCCTGTCTACGATCATCATCGGGAATTTTATTCTATTTTCAAAGCTCCCCCCATACTCATCTTTTCTTTTATTAAAATACGGAGAAAGAAATTGTGCCGGAAGCCATCCGTGTCCGAAATGAAGCAATACCCCATCAAACCCATACTCTTTTGCGTCACATGCCGACTTTGCAAATTTATCTGCGATTTCATCCATCATTTTTTCATCCATAGCCCGCACCTCTGTTCCATCGTTTCTTACGAAGGATACCGGCCCTATGGCATAATCACCTTCTTCCACAACCGCAAACTGACCGCAGTGACACAATTCAAACTCCGCTTTCGCACCGCGCTGTCTGATCAATGAAACTTCTTCTCTGACTTTAGCCGCCTGGAATAAATCTGCAAAACAATACGTTCCCGGAGTTAAACGCATACGCGTATCATCCACCGATCCGCTCGTTCCTCTGATAATCATCCCTATCCCACTTAATGATTTATCTGTATTACTTCCCAATGGAGCCGAAATAATCCTGTTTTTCAAAACAATTTTGTTCACTTTCAACGGTTGAAACAAAAGTGGATATTTACATTTTCCCCTTTCCCTTTCAATATTCATTTTTACGCCTCCTCTTCCGGTATATCTTTAAACCCGATCAATATCGTAATCAAAAATGCTCCGACAAAAGAAACCGCCATCAAAATACACCAAATAACAAATGTATCTCCGAAGAATGCCGGCAGGCCGCCAAGTCCACACATACTTAGTGCCGTACATTTTACTCCGAACATCAAAGAAACCGCCGAGCAGACCGCTCCCATAACTCCTAATGCGATGAGTGGTTTTTTCGCAGGGAGCAACACCCCAAACAATGCCGGTTCTGTAATCCCCACTACAGCCATTAAGCAAGACGACATTGCTGTCGTTTTCAAACGATTATTTTTCGTCTTAAACCAAACGCCAAGAGCAGCTCCTCCGACCGCTATGTTGCCATATGCCAACAATGGAAAAAAATAGGAAAAACCCTGACTCGCAAGTTCCGACAAAGTTATCGGCAAAGCAATTCCATTATGAACGCCGGTCAAAACAAGATACGGCGCAGCCCCTCCGATAAGCAGCCCTCCTACAACCGACATCTTTGTAAATATAAACGAAACAACTCCGCATAATCCGTTTCCAATCCACGTTGCCACAGGACCTGTTACAATCAAAACAACCGGTATTGATAAAATCATTGTAATAATCGGAATCAAAAGACTTGACAATACTTTGGGACTAATTTTTTTTGCTAGTTTGTTGATCCACATGACAACCGGCATAGAAATCAAAATAGGAGTAATTGATGACGCATAAGATACAAGCGTAACCGGCACTCCCAAAAATGATGCCGTACCCCCTGCGCTTCCTGCTTCGATTATCGCAGGATAAACCATTACCGCTCCTACCAATGCCCCAAGATAAGGATTGATCCTTAATTTTTTGGCAGCTGCAAACGCAAGGAATATCGGGAGGAAATAGTATCCCGCCTGTCCTATAGAATTCAATACCTGATATGTATATGTCGTCGTGTCAATATCAAGGTAATTCAGCATCGCCAACACACTCTGTAAAAATCCAGACGCTATCAAGATCGGAACAACAGGCTGTATCGAGTTTGCTATATAGTCAATCACTACCGCCCATACAGACTGCTTCTTAACAATACTCTTTTCACCGTTCGCTTCCGTCTCCGTAATATGAACAATTTTCTCTAATTCATCATAGACATCATTACATCGTCCGCCGAAAATAATCTGCACTGTATTTCCGACCCAATTCACGCCCTGACATCCATCCGCTTCTTTTAGCTTTTTCTCATCAACCTTTGTTTTATCTTTTAGTTCCACACGAACACGAGTAAAACAACTCATAATACTGATGATGTTCTCCTCTCCTCCCACATTTTCCAAAACTTCTCTTGCCGTTCTTTTCAGATCCATATGCCTTCTCCTTTCTTTTAACTTTTTATTTTTATATAAGCAAACAGACCCAAAGGCAGAGGCATATTCCACCTTTGAGTCTGGCCTAATCTAATAGTGACCACCTCATCACTCCATGTTTTATTATTTATTACATTTCCATTATTCTTTATTGGCAACACAGTTTCTCAAATGCAATACAAGATAATTTTCTTCTGACACAGTAACCGGTCTTCCATACTTCCTATATAACATTTCCGATAAGCCTTCAATGCAGCAAACTTCTCTTTGAAACCGTTCTTTTATCGTCTGATCCAAAAGTTCGTCTTCATCCATACTTTCTTTGTTATCTACATACCGTTGCGCAAAATATTTTACATGAGTAACCAATCTTGTATAAGCCAATGAATCTTCTTTTACATCTGTCAAATAATTGTCCCGTATATATTTCAGCGCCAAATCGATCACTTCAAATGTTTTGCTTACAGTACGTCTGCTTTTTTGAAATTCCGAAGCAATTATATGCATTGCTATATATCCGACTTCTGCATCCGGTATCTCTATCCCAAATCTTCTTTTTATACATTTCTTCGCATATAATCCAATTTCCCACTCTTTCGGATAAAACTGCCTGATTTCCGTTTCAAACGGATTATCAAGCACCAGATTTTCCTTCATTCGCTTTATCGCAAAATGTATATGATCCAGCAATGCAAGAGTTTCCTTTTCTTTCGGCAAAAATCCATACTCCTCTTTCGCCTTCTCAAAAATCTCTTCTACAAGCTCAAAGTATTCCGGCGGTATCGCCCCTATCATTTCCAGTAATTGTTTATTTTCTCCTGTAATAAACATTTTTTGAATTTTACTTTCATCAACCTGATCACCTTTTTTTGCCCGAAACCCAATGCCTGTTCCGATAATAATAACTTCGCCTTTTTTTCTGTCATATCCCATGACAACATTATTATTCAATGGCTGTACTATTTTAATCATTTCATATGATCCTTTCCAACGTCAATAATCGCCCGCCTGCCCGAATTTGTTTATCCCTTGTACATGCAACTTTAAACTCGTCTGTTTTTTCTAAGATCACCATAACTGTCGCAGGATGGTGCTTTCTGATAAACGGGAGATTTATTTTCATCAACAACTGCCCCGCCTCTACTTTATCTCCCTGTTCCACTTTCACATCGAAGCCTTTTCCCTTAAGTTCTACCGTATCGATCCCGATATGAAGAATGATATTAGCCCCTTCTTCTGTCGTAATTCCCACTACATGCTTTGTCGGAAACACAACCGAAACAGTACCTTTCACCGGAGAATAGATTTCTCCCTTATCCGGTTCCACAGCCACTCCGTCTCCAAGTATTTTTTCAGAAAACACAGCATCATCCACTTCGTCTAACGGAATTACTTCTCCTTCGACAGGCGCATACACTTCGTTCGATTTTATATTTTCTATCTTTACTTTTTCTACATGATTCTTCAAAAAAAACATTTTTATTCCTCCAAAAGCAAAACGTTTATTACCATTTGGCTGGTTCTTTTACCGCTAATATTAACTCTTAATATCAAAAAAACCAAAATCAGCTCTGCTGATTTTGGTTTAGCCTGCATTACCAGTGACATTCCCAATGTCCCTCTTTAATTAAATTCATTATAACAACAACATATAATATTGTCAACCAAAACAATTCCTGTTTTACAGTTTTACAGTATTTCATAAAGCTCGGGAAACAATTCTACGCTTCGCTTTAAAATACCGTTCACATAGGCGATCATAATTCCGTAATTCGTTATCGGAATCCCCTGATCCACCGCGCAGCTATAACGGTACTTCATCTCCCGCTCATTCAGCATACAGCCGCCGCAGTGAATGATCAACTTATATTTACTTAAGTCATCCGGAAATTCCGTTCCCGATGTTGTCTCTATCTGAATCTCTTTGCCTGTATATTCCCTGATCCAGCGGGGAATCTTCACCGTTCCGATATCCTCGCACTGTCGGTGGTGCGTACATCCTTCGCTGATCAGCACGACATCTCCGTCTTTTAATCGATCCAGTTCTGTCACACCCCTAACTGCCTGTTCCAGATTGCCTTTATACCGCGCCATCAATATCGAAAAAGAAGTAAGCGGCACATCGGCAGGAGTATCCTTTGACACCTTTTTAAAGACCTGACTGTCCGTAATCACCATTCTCGGATTTTCTTTTAACTGATCAAGAATATTTTTCAGTCCGTTTTCTTTTACAACTACCGATACCGCCTCTGCTTCAAGAATATCACGGATCACCTGCTGCTGAGGAAGGATCAGTCTGCCTTTCGGAGCTGCCGAATCGACAGGCACTACAAGAACGACGATATCAGAAGGATGAAGCAGATCTCGAACAAGAACATTCTCCGTCTCCTCCTGATGCACTGCTGCCGCAATCTTCTCTTTCAGCTCACAAATACCGTCGCCTGCCGCCGCGCTCACTTCGATGATCCAGCCACCATCCGAATCAAGTTCTTTCTTGATCCGTTCCATATCCTCTTCTTCTGCAAGTTCTTTTTTATTCAGCGCGACAACATAAGGAATTTTCTTTGCCTTGATCTTTTCAAGGAGCTTTTTGTCTTCCCCGGAAACTCCCGCTGCCGCATCGATAACAAGTACAGCCGCGTCTGTCTTATTAAGCGTCTGGTAACTTTTTTTCACCCGCAGTTTCCCAAGTTCTCCTTCATCGTCTATTCCCGGTGTATCTATCATCACAACCGGACCGATCGGAAGCAGCTCCATTGACTTATATACCGGATCCGTCGTCGTACCTTTCACATCTGATACAACTGCCAGATCCTGCCCTGTAACGGCATTCATAACACTCGACTTTCCGGCATTCCTCCTTCCGAAAAATCCAATATGAACCCGTTCAGACATCGGTGTGTTATTCAATCCCATACCGCCACTTCCTTTCCTTCTTTGATCTGATCCGTTCTTTTTTCGCCGCTTCTTACTCTGCAACAACCCGGCGGAAGTTTTTCTTTCCTTTTTTCAAAATAATTCCTTCGCCCGAGAGTTCCTCTTTTCCGAAAGATGCGGCAATATCAGAAACTTTTTCACCGTCTACGGCAACGCCTCCCTGCTGTACCGCGCGTCTTGCCTCGGATTTAGATGTAACAAGTCCGCTCTTCACAAGCATTGTAAGAATATCGATCTTTCCGTCTGTAAGATCTTCTTCTGTAAGCTGTGCAGTCGGCATCTCCGCCGCATTACCTTTACTAAACAAAGCTCTTGCGCTTTCCTGCGCTTTCTTCGCTTCCTCTTCTCCATGGACAAGTTTTGTCAGCTCATATGCCAGAATCTCTTTCGCAGTATTAAGCTGCGCTCCTTCCCACGAATCCATCTTATCTATTTCCTCAAGCGGAAGGAACGTAAGCATACGAATACATTTCAAAACGTCTGCATCCGCAACATTTCTCCAATACTGATAAAAATCAAACGGCGATGTTTTATTTGGGTCAAGCCATACAGCACCTGACTGTGTTTTTCCCATCTTCTTTCCTTCGGAATTCAAAAGCAGCGTAATAGTCATCGCGCCTGCATCTTCTCCCAATTTTCTGCGGATAAGCTCTGTTCCCGCAAGCATGTTGCTCCACTGATCGTCGCCGCCGAATTGCATATTACATCCGTATTTCTGGAACAATGCATAGAAATCATAAGCCTGCATGATCATGTAGTTAAACTCAAGGAAACTTAATCCTTTTTCCATCCTCTGCTTATAACACTCTGCCGTAAGCATACGGTTTACCGAAAAATGCGGTCCGATCTCACGAAGCACTTCTACATAATTCAGATCAAGAAGCCAGTCCGCATTATTTACCATAAGCGCTTTTCCTTCTGAGAAATCAATAAACTTGCTCATCTGCTCTTTAAAGCAATCGCAGTTATGACAGATCTGCTCCGGCGTCATCATGCTTCTCATATCTGTTCTTCCTGACGGATCTCCGATATATCCCGTTCCGCCTCCGATCAATGCGATCGGCTTATTTCCCGCTTCCTGTAAACGTTTCATAAGACACAGCGCCATAAAATGTCCTACATGAAGACTATCTGCCGTAGGATCAAATCCAATATAAAATACAGCCTTTCCACTGTTTACTAAATCGCGGATTCGTTCTTCATCCGTCACCTGCGCAATCAAACCTCTTGCCTGAAGTTCCTCGTAAATTCCCATTTTCTTTCTCCTTATTCTCTGTAAAATATCAAATGTTTCTAAATCACCGGAAGTGCCAAAAGGCACATTCCGGGATTGTAAGCAGTCGCCAAGGTCTCGGGCAAGCCCGGACTTTGGCTCGTTGCCTATACAAAAAAACCGCCCTTATCGCTCACGCAATAAGGACGGATATTTCCGTGGTACCACCTTAATTCACCGAATCGCCGAACATCGGCGCTTTCAGTCTCATTCCGGTACGATAACGTATACCACTCCGTCACAGCCTACTCATCATCTGCCATTTTACATCCGCGGTAATGGTTTCTCCTGTACCGCAGGACAGACTTCTTTTCAGTGCGAAGCTCCGGGATGTATTCACAGATTCGTCTCACGCGCCTCTCATCAACCGGCTGCTTTCTGTCATCACGTTCACCTGTTACTTCTTCCCTTCAAAGCCTATATAATATGAAGCATATCTTAGCTTACACTTCTTCTTTTGTCAAGAGCCGACTACATATTGATCAGCCACAAATTCTTCACCGGTCATTTTTTAACGACTCTTCTTGTAAATCAATCAATATCCGCTTTGCATTCCCGACCAGCCCGGCATCCGTCTGCCAAATGTCAAATTCAGGAAAACCCGGTATTCCCATCGGCACGTCTTCTCTGCGAAACTCCATCTTACTGTCAGTCACTTTTTTGCCCGACATATGAAAAGACGTCACGCCTGCATAGTCTGCCAGTTTTCCGATTACTTCAGGACTTATCCCGGCTCCTGCAAGAATCTCAATCTCCCCGGCAGCTTCCCTCACAAGTTCTTTTAAAAGTTCCCTGCCATTCCATGCGCTGTCTTTCTGCCCGCTCGTAAGAATTGTATCAATTCCCAGCTCTATACACTGCCTCAGCGCTTCATACGGACTCCGGCACACATCAAAAGCTCTGTGAAAAGTGACCGCACATGGGCGTTTCCCACTTTTACTTTCGGACTTTGCACATTCGACAAGTTCCTTCATCCTATCTGTATCAAGCCTTCCGTCCGGTTTTAAAATACCGATAACAACACCGTCGGCTCCCGCCTCTCTAAACAGACAGACTTCTTCCTTCAGCGTCTCGAATTCATATCCGTCATAACAGAAATCTCCGAATCTCGGACGAAGCAGCACTCTTACAGGAATATCGACATTTTTCTTTACCTGTTCAAACATCGCGACCGACGGAGACAGACCTCCGATCACAAGACCCGAACACAATTCTATGCGATCCGCTCCGCCCGCCTGCGCCTCAACCGCAGATCTTACACTGTCGGCACATACTTCAAGTAAATACGACATCGCCGCGCAGCCTTATCTCGGAATCTTCGACAGAGCCGCTTTGTCTCCGACGATCACAACATCGTTATGAAGCTGAAGAATCGATGCCGGAACTTCCGGAGTTACCGGTCCGAAAAATGCCTTTGCAACGATGTCGGCTTTTGCCTCTCCGTTTACAATAAGCAAGATTTTCTTCGCACGCATGATCGTTCCGATACCCATCGTATACGCCTGACGCGGCACGTCATCGGCAGATGCGAAAAATCTCTTATTCGCTTCAATCGTACTCTCCGTCAGATCAACACAGTGTGTTGTCTGTGCAAAAGCGCTGTCCGGCTCGTTAAATCCGATATGTCCGTTGTGTCCCAGACCGAGAAGCTGAATATCAACGCCTCCCATTGATTCGATCAGTTTTTCGTATCTTTCACATTCTTTGTCGGCATCCGGCTCTGTACCGTTCGGAACATTTGTATTCTCAGGATCGATATTCACACGGTCAAACAAATGCTCATGCATAAAATAGTAGTAGCTCTGATCGTTATCACGAGTCAGACCTCTGTATTCATCCAGATTCACTGTCTTTACTTCCGAGAAATCAAGATCACCTTTTTCATACCACTCTACAAGTTTATCGTATGTTCCGATCGGTGTAGATCCCGTTGCAAGACCGAGTACACAATCCGGTTTCAAAATTACCTGTGCGGAAAGAATATTTGCCGCTTTTCTACTCATTTCTTCATAATTCTCTGTTTCATAAATTTTCATATCTTTCGCCCTCCTATCGCTACATTTAAGTCTAACAATCTGCCTTATAAAAGTCAAGCAGAAAGAACGCTCTTCCTACCTGTCTATGCCTGTATCTTTCTGTATCTATCTGCCGTCCGCATCTTCCCGCATCCGGCTGCTGTCTGTATCTTTCTGTATCTGTCCTCTTTCTGTATCAGCCTGCCCGTCATACACGATTCCTAAAAGGACAAGACCTTGCGGCGGCGCAGTAGCTCCCGCTCTGCCTCTTTCTTTTTGCTCAAGCATCTCTTTTACTTCTGAAGGAGCAAATGCACCCCGTCCGACTTCTACAAGCGTTCCCGCAATGATCCGAACCATATTATACAAAAACCCGTTTCCGCTGATGCGTATTTTTATTCGTTCTCCCTTTTTTTCAACATCCAGACTGTCGATCCTGCGCACCGTTGTTTTTACACCGGTATGAACGCTGCAAAATGTTTTGAAATCATGTTCGCCGATAAAATACCTCGCCGCCTTTTTCATATCATCAATATCCAGCGGAAAAGAAACGAACCACGAGTCTCTTCTTCTGAGCGGATCCGGCATTTCACGGTTTACTATTGTATATTCATACGTTTTTATCGAGTTTTGATATCTGGGGTGCCAGTCACATCCGACTTCTTCCGACCGCACAACTACGATATCATCGGGAAGAAGCGCGTTGACTGCATACGCAATCCTCTCCGGCGGAATCGGCGACTTTGTATCAAAGACAGCCACATTCCCCCGCGCATGAACGCCTGCGTCCGTTCGGCTTGCACCGATCACCTTCACAGTTTCTTTTGTCAGATCGGACAGCGCTTTATTTAAAACTTCCTCTACCGTAATCCCGTTTGGCTGTATCTGCCACCCGCAATAATCTGTTCCGTCGTAGGCGACAGTTAATTTAATCCGTCTCATATTTTTATTCGTTCCCCTTTATTCTGTCAGATCATATGCGTTTTCAACTTTCCACCGTGTCTTTTCCTTCTTCGCCGTCTATCCCCGGAAAAGCAGACCTGCACAGACCTGTCATGCCAAATACTTTTTCAGCCTCCGCATCGGGCTGCCTTTGGAGAATCCACAACTGAAACCGAAGTCCGCCAGATACTCTGTATTCTCCTCCGTCACCAGGCTGCTTTTAGAAAATCCACAACTGAAACGGCACGAATTTTCCGACCGCAAACACTCCCGCTGCATAGAGAATCGTAATCAGATACGCCGCTTTGTCTCTTCCGTTATATTTCAGCGGCTTCATCCTCGTCCTTCCCTCTCCTCCGTGATAGCAGCGCGCTTCCATCGCCATTGCAAGATCGTTTGCCCGGCGGAAAGCAGAAACAAACAACGGTACAAGAATCGGGATCATCGCCTTTGCCCTCTGAATAATATTCCCGCTCTCAAAATCTGCTCCTCTGGCGATCTGCGCTTTCATGATCTTATCCGTCTCCTCCAAAAGAATCGGAATAAAGCGAAGCGCGATCGACATGATCATCGCAACCTCATGAACCGGAAGATGAAGCTTGTTCAAAGGATTCAGCAGTTTTTCCATTCCGTCCATCAATCCGTTGGGAGATGTCGTAAACGTCATAAGAGACGATCCCGCCACAAGATACATTAAGCGAAGTGCCATAAACACCGAAGTACGAACGCCTTCTTCCGTAATCGTAAAAATCCAAAAATGCAGCAGCGTTTCGCCGCCTCTTGTCAAAAACAGATTCATAACGACCGTAAACATCAGAAGGATCACGATCGGTTTTAACCCTTTTACAATATATTTCAGAGGGACTTTCGACATATAGATTACCATTCCGAGAAACAATGTCGCAATTACATACCCAAGGAAAGAACTCTGAACAAACAAAGAGACAAGAAATAAAAGAGTGCAGATAATCTTCACCCGTGGGTCTAAACTATGTATCCGGCTTTTTACCGGGTAATACTGCCCGATCGTAATATCTCTGATCATATAAAACTCCTCATTATCTCATCCGCAGCTTCTTCAATCGTTGTCGCATCAGGCGACACATCAAATCCGCGGTCTTTCAAGTCATGCATCACATAAGTAACCTGAGGTGCCGCAAGTCCGACCTCCTCCAACTCTTTATAATGCCGGAACACTTCTTTCGGAGTACTATCCAGCATCTTCTCCCCCTTATTCATCACAATGATACGGTCTACATACCGCGCCACATCTTCCATACTGTGCGACACAAGAACGACCGTCATCCCTGTCTCTTTATGCAGTTTTGCAATCTGGTCAAGAATCTCGTCTCTCCCTTTCGGATCAAGTCCCGCCGTCGGCTCATCCAAAATAAGCACTTTCGGCTTCATAGCCAACACTCCCGCAATCGCCACACGCCTCTTCTGTCCTCCCGAAAGCTCAAACGGAGACTGCTTATAATACTTTTCGGGAAATCCGACTAATTCCAGAGCTTCCCTCGCATTTTTCTCACTCTCTTCCTCCGACAATCCCTGATTCTTCGGGCCGAAACAAACATCACTTATCACATCGACTTCAAACAACTGATGCTCAGGATACTGAAACACAAGACCTACCTGACTGCGCAGTTTTCTCATGTCGTACCCTTCCGCATAAATGCTTTGTCCGTCGTACAGAATATCCCCGGAAGTCGCCTTCATAAGTCCGTTTAAATGCTGAATCAGCGTAGATTTTCCTGATCCGGTATGACCGATGATCCCGACAAACTGCCCCTGCCCGATCTCCAAACTAATGTCATTGAGCGCACGTTTCTCATAAGCCGTGCCGGGACTGTATATATAATTTACATGCTCTAACGCAATCGACATAACGCTTCCACCAACTCTTCCCTTCTTAGAATTCCTTTCGGAATATCAAGACCACGTTTTCTAAGTTCCTCCGCAAGCATCGTAACTTGCGGAACATCCATCCTGTATGATTTCAGCTCATCTGCACGGCCGAAAATTTCTCTCGGCGTCCCGTGCATTACAATATGACCGCTGTCCATAACAAACACCTGATCCGCATCGATCACTTCTTCCATATAATGAGTGATAAGAATGACCGTTACGTTCTTCTCTTTTCTCAAACGCGCAACCGCCTGAAGCACCTCCTTGCGCCCGTTCGGATCAAGCATGGCAGTCGGTTCATCCAAAACAATACACTTCGGCTCCATCGCGATCACTCCTGCGATCGCCACACGCTGCTTCTGACCGCCGGAAAGTTTATTCGGAGAGGACGCCCGATATTCCGTCATCCCGACAAGACGCAGACTTTCCCCTACTCTTTCCCATATCTCATCTGTCGGTATCCCTATATTTTCAGGTCCGAAACCAACATCTTCTTCTACGACAGTTCCGATGATCTGGTTGTCAGGATTTTGAAATACCATTCCCGCGCTCTTTCGCACGTCCCACAGATTCTCCGGATCTTTCGTATCCTGTCCGTCCACCCATACAGTACCGCCTGTCGGGATCAATATTGCATTCATATGCTTTGCAAGAGTAGACTTTCCCGAACCGTTATGACCGAGAACCGCCACAAAAGAACCTTGCGGCACATCAATATCAACCCCGTCAATGGCGCGGTTTGTTCCGATCACATTTCCTTCTTCATCACGTTTATCATATTCATATACAAGCTTTTCCGCATGTATCATATTCATAGGCAGACCGCCTTTCCCGGTTTTATTTCACCTTAATTCTTCTCAATCTCTCCGCACTTACAAAAACTGCGTTTTCAGACAGATTATGGATTCCATTTTACTGCATGAAAATGTTTTTTTCAACCCGCCACAAACGCATTTTTTCTCCCTGCCAGAAACAAACGCTTCAATCCGAACTGCTCCGAAACCCTTCTCCAAACACTTCACTCGTCTCCATAAACATTAAAAACATATTCTCATCCGCTTCTTCCGCCGCACATTTCACGAGAAATGCCTCAGATTTACTGCATGCACAAAGCAAGACATTCTTTTTCTTTCCCGTGTATGTTCCCGTCGCTTTGACAGACGTTACCCCTCTCTTTGTCAGCTCTGCGATCTTTGCCGCCACTTCATCTCCCTTTTCGGTTACAACAAAGGCCAGCGTTCCTGCTCCGAGTCCATACAACACTTTGTCAATCACAACAACCGATGCAAATGTAGAGACCAATCCATAAAGGGCCGCATCTACATCTCCGAATACAGGCCATCCCAGAAGAATGATCCCAAGATCAATGATCATCGTAATTTTCCCGACAGATAGATGAGGACGTTTTTTCTTGATCGGCATGATGACAAAATCAAGACCTCCCGAAGAAGAGCCCCGCATATAGAACATAACCATCCCGGCTCCCATCAGCGCTCCGGAACAAAGCGCAGCCATCATCCTCTGTCCTTCATACATCGGAAACACCGGAAAAACGACATCAAGAAAAAATGTTGTGATCACCATTGATTTCGCCGTTTTCAAAAGAAAACGTTTCCCCAGTGTACGATAACTGATCACGATAAGGGGCAGATTTATAAAAAGAGTAAGTGTTCCGACCGGAATCCCGAAAACATGATTCAGCAATAGAGATATTCCCGTAATTCCGCCGGGAGCAAAATCGGCGTTTTCCGCAAACGTATATACCCCTGCCGCAAACAATACCGCCCCCGCAATATCATAAAATAAATCGCCCCACAATAATTTTGCAGTTTTCCATTTCATTTCCTTTGTTTTTTTCCACATAAAAACCTCTGTATGCCATACTTATTCACAATGCTTAGTTACACTGTATTCAGTATATGCAAAACAGAGGTTTCTAATCATGCGCTTTTTCTGCGTTCCGAGCTTCTTCCCGCGCATACATTTTCAAATTCACGAAGCTTTTGCTCAGCTTCGGGATTCAGATATTTCGGTACTGCAATCTGGACTGTTACGTATTGATCGCCTCTCACTTCCGGATTTTTCATCGAGACGATTCCTTTTCCTTTCAGGCGGATCTTCGTCCCCGACTGCGTTCCCTTTGCGATCTTACATAAAACATCCCCGTACAGCGTCTGCACTTTCGTTTCTCCGCCAAACACTGCCGTCGTATACGGAACAAAAACTGTCGTATAAACATCGCTGCCTTTCCGTTCGTAGCCTGCTTTTACTCCCACATTTACTTTTAAAAACAGATCTCCGTTCTCTCCGCCGTTCACCCCTGGCATTCCTTTTCCGCGCAGACGGATACTCTTACCCGTATCAATCCCCGCAGGAATATGAACCTGCAAACTCTTAGAAACGCCCTGACTATTCGGATCTTTAAAGGTAAACGTTTTATCACATCCAAAGACAGCTTCCTCAAAAGTTACCGCTATCTCCGCGTGCAGGTCTTCTCCTTTTGCATCCCTCTGCCGCTCATATCCGCGAAATCCATGAAATCCGCGAAAATCCTCTTCCCCTTTGCTTCCATGCATTCCGCGGCCGAAAATATCTCCAAACATATCTCCGAACATATCATCCATATTTCCGCTTTCAAAATGGTACTCCTGATATCCGCCGTTTCCGTTCGTATAAGCTCTGTGATAAGAACCTCCCGAAAACGGATTGCCTGATGTATCTTTGCCAAACGGATCAGCCGATGCTCCCTGATCAAATGCCGCATGGCCAAACTGATCGTACATCTTTTTCTTCTCCGGGTCGCTCAGTACCGTATACGCCTCCGTCACTTCTTTAAACTTCTTCTCCGCCTGTTTATCGCCTTGATTCGTATCAGGATGATATTTCTTCGCCAGCTTTCTGTAAGCCTTTTTTATCGAGCCGGCATCTGCTCCTTTTGATAGACCGAGCACTTCATAATAATCTCTTTTTACTGACATTTTCCTTCCCTCCCACAATTACAAATTCAAGATCACTGATTTTATTCTTGTTCCATTCTACTAAAAATCATTATTTACACAAATTATCTCTTTGATATAAAACCACCCCGGAGAAATTTCCGGGGTATCTTTAGTTCTGTTCTATTTGTAATATAGCAGTTGTCTTTTTAAATGTCAATATTTTCGTAAATATTTTTCCGAAATTACAAAAACCCGCAGAGCAAACACTCTGCGGGTCATATCGCTATATCAAATCTATATTCAGATTATGATTACTCGATGATCTTAGCTACAGTACCTGATCCTACTGTACGTCCACCCTCACGGATAGCGAAACGAAGACCTTCTTCCATAGCTACCGGATGAATCAGTTCAACTGTCATCTCTACGTTATCTCCAGGCATACACATCTCGATACCAGCCGGAAGTTCGCAAACACCTGTTACGTCTGTTGTTCTGAAGTAGAACTGTGGACGGTAGTTGTTGAAGAATGGAGTATGACGTCCACCTTCGTCTTTTGTCAGTACGTAAACCTGGCATGTGAATTTCTTATGGCAGTTTACTGTACCTGGTTTGATAAGAACCTGTCCTCTTTCGATCTCTGTTCTCTGGATACCACGAAGAAGTGCTCCGATGTTATCTCCAGCCTGAGCCTCATCAAGAAGCTTACGGAACATCTCGATTCCTGTTACAACAGTCTTCTTAACATCATCATGGATACCGATGATTTCAACTTCGTCAGATACGTGAAGTGTTCCACGCTCTACTCTACCAGTTGCAACTGTTCCACGTCCTGTGATAGAGAATACGTCCTCTACTGGCATCAGGAATGGCTTATCTGTAGCACGCTCTGGTGTTGGGATCCATGTGTCAACAGCGTCCATGAGTTCCATGATCTTGTCTCCCCACTCTCCGTCTGGATCTTCAAGAGCCTTAAGAGCTGATCCCTGGATGATCGGTGTGTCATCTCCTGGGAAGTCATACTCGCTAAGTACTTCACGGATCTCCATCTCTACGAGTTCAAGAAGCTCTTCATCGTCAACCATATCACATTTGTTCATGAATACAACGATGTAAGGAACACCTACCTGACGAGCAAGAAGAACGTGCTCTTTTGTCTGAGCCATAACACCATCTGTAGCTGCTACAACAAGGATAGCACCATCCATCTGAGCTGCACCTGTGATCATGTTCTTAACGTAGTCAGCATGTCCTGGGCAGTCAACGTGTGCGTAGTGACGGTTAGCTGTCTCATACTCAACGTGAGCTGTAGAAATTGTGATACCACGCTCTCTCTCTTCTGGAGCTTTATCGATGTTCTCGAAATCTACAGATGCGTTACCTTCTACTCTGTGAGAAAGTACTTTTGTGATAGCAGCTGTAAGAGTTGTCTTACCGTGGTCAACGTGACCGATAGTACCGATATTACAATGCGGTTTGTTTCTTTCAAATTTAGCCTTTGCCATTTTGAATATCCTCCTTAAAAATATAGCCCGATATGGGGCAACCTAGTTTTGGTTTCGATTTTAAACCTGGCTAAGTTTGATTATATTTCAAACTTAGCCGATTTTCAAGCCTTTTATAATATTTTAGGCATTTTTATTGGATAATACCTTCTCCTGTACAGACTTCGGTACTGGCTCGTATTTCTCGAAGAACATTGAGTAGTTACCACGTCCCTGAGTTCTGGAACGAAGGTCTGTAGAGTATCCGAACATTTCTGACAGCGGAACATACGCACGTACAATCTTTCCACCACCGAGATCATCCATACCTTCGATACGTCCACGACGTGAGTTCAGGTCTCCGATGATATCTCCCATATATTCTTCAGGCATTGTAACCTCTACCTTCATGATAGGCTCAAGAAGTACAGGTGATCCCTGCTTCATTGCATCCTTGAATGCAAGAGAACCAGCGATGTGGAATGCCATCTCACTGGAATCGACTTCATGGTAAGATCCGTCGTATACGTTTGCGTGAACACCTACAACCGGGAATCCGCCGAGGATACCTGATTTCATAGCTTCTTCGATACCTTCGCCTACAGCCGGAATGTATTCCTTCGGAATCGCACCGCCGACTACTGTGCTCTCGAATTTGTATGTCTCCTCACCGTTGACATCCATAGGCTCGAATTTTACTTTACAGTGTCCGTACTGTCCACGACCACCGGACTGTTTTGCATACTTGCTGTCAACTTCAACCGATTTTGTAATGGACTCTTTATAAGCAACCTGAGGCGCACCTACGTTAGCCTCTACCTTAAATTCACGAAGAAGTCGGTCAACGATGATCTCCAGGTGAAGCTCACCCATTCCGGCGATGATCGTCTGTCCTGTCTCCTGATTTGTATGAGCGCGGAATGTCGGGTCTTCTTCTGCAAGTTTTGCAAGAGATTCACCGAGTTTACCCTGAGAAGCTTTTGTTTTCGGCTCGATCGCAAGCTCGATAACCGGCTCAGGGAATTCCATAGACTCAAGGATTACCGGATTCTGCTCGTCACAGATCGTATCTCCTGTTGTGGAGAACTTAAATCCGATCGCAGCAGCGATATCTCCCGAGTATACTTTATCCAGCTCTTCACGTTTGTTGGCATGCATCTGAAGGATACGTCCAACACGCTCTTTTTTACCTTTTGTAGCGTTGAGCACATAAGATCCGGAATTCACTGTTCCCGAGTAAACTCTGAAGTAAGCAAGTTTACCTACAAACGGGTCAGACATGATCTTGAATACAAGCGCTGAGAACGGCTCTTCATCAGAAGAATGTCTCACTGTATCATTTCCGTCCATATCTACACCCTGAATAGCCGGAACGTCAAGCGGTGACGGCATGAATTCGATTACTGCGTCAAGAAGCTTCTGAACACCTTTGTTCTTGTAAGCTGTACCGCAGCATACCGGAACAGCAGTACATTCGCATGTCGCTTTTCTCAGCACTTTCTTCAGCTCGTCTATCGACGGCTCTTCACCTTCAAGGTACATCATCATAAGCTCGTCATCCAGCTCGCAGATCTTCTCTACGAGTTCTGTATGATACAGCTCTGCGTCATCTTTCATTGCTTCCGGAATCTCTTCGATGGAGATGTCATCTCCCTTGTCATCGTTGTAGATGTAAGCTTTCATTTCAAAAAGATCGATGATTCCTTTGAACTCGTCTTCTTTTCCGATCGGAAGCTGAAGACAAATTGCGTTTTTACCTAATCTTGTTTTAATCTGCTCTACTGCGTTGTAGAAATCAGCGCCCATGATGTCCATCTTGTTAATGAACGCCATTCTCGGTACGTTGTATGTGTCAGCCTGACGCCATACGTTTTCTGACTGAGGCTCAACACCGCCCTTGGCACAAAATACACCTACCGCACCATCAAGCACACGCAGGGAACGCTCTACTTCTACTGTAAAGTCAACGTGTCCCGGTGTATCGATGATGTTGATACGATGCTCTAACGCGCCTGCTTTCGGCTTGCAGTTTTCCTGCAGCGTCCAGTGACATGTTGTCGCAGCAGATGTGATCGTGATACCTCTTTCCTGCTCCTGGGCCATCCAGTCCATAGTTGCAGTTCCTTCGTGAGTATCACCGATCTTATGGTTAACACCTGTATAATAAAGAATACGCTCTGTTGTCGTAGTCTTTCCGGCATCAATATGCGCCATAATACCGATGTTTCTGGTTCTGTCTAATGGATATTCTCTACCAGCCAAGATCTTTTCCTCCTCTATTTGGTCATTCTTCGGGATAATTTCCGAAGAATATGCCTCGCACCTGCCTCGCTAAGAGGCGCAGCAGTGTCCGGCTCTTAGAAACGATAGTGTGCAAACGCTTTGTTTGCCTCTGCCATCTTGTGCATATCTTCTTTTCTCTTCACAGCTCCGCCTGTGTTGTTCGCTGCGTCAAGAATTTCGTTTGCCAGTCTCTCTTCCATTGTCTTCTCGCCTCTCTGACGGGAATACATAGTCAACCAGCGAAGAGCAAGCGCCTGTCTTCTGTCAGCTCTAACCTCGATCGGTACCTGATATGTTGCTCCACCGATACGTCTTGCTTTTACTTCCAGAACCGGCATCATGTTGTTCATAGCTTCCTCGAACACTTCGATCGCCGGTTTCTCAGCCTTTGCCTCTACTCTTTCAAATGCTCCGTATACAATTTTCTGTGCTACACCTTTCTTACCGTCAAGCATGATGTTGTTGATAAGTTTGGTAACAACTTTATTGTTGTATATCGGATCCGCTAATACATCTCTTTTCTGAGTATGTCCTTTACGTGGCACGGTCCTTCCCTCCTTAATCATTTTTTCCGGTTATACCGGGATTAATTCATCGGTACTCACATGTGTCTTCTATGAAATCACATACCATGTGCTCGCGGCCGCGGGACGTCTATCTTTGTCCGCACCTCCGGTACTCCTTCGGAGCGGAATCTCAAATCCGCAACCCTTTCTCACTGAACGATCAATGAGGCACGATAATCATAGTTCTGTTTGTGATACGATTTAACTACTTAGTTACTGCTCTTGTTCTTTTACGCTTATCGTCCACTCGAAAATCCGATTCGCTTACGCAGCCTTTCGTACTGACGTACTTCCGATCTTCTCATGAAAACCTCGGATGAAAACAAATACGCCGCTGTGCTTATACCTGTTTTCCTTTCTCAGTTTTTTATTTTGCGTCTTTCGGTCTTTTTGCACCGTATTTAGAACGAGCCTGTCTTCTCTTAGCAACTCCTGCTGTATCAAGTGTACCACGGATAATGTGGTATCTTGTACCCGGCAGGTCCTTAACTCTTCCTCCGCGGATCATAACAACGCTATGCTCCTGAAGGTTGTGTCCTTCACCCGGAATGTAGCTTGTTACTTCGATTCCGTTAGAGAGACGAACTCTGGCGATTTTTCTCAGAGCTGAGTTCGGTTTCTTCGGAGTAGCTGTCTTAACTGCTGTACAAACACCTCTTTTCTGCGGTGCAGATACGTCAGTCGCACGTTTCTTCAGGGAGTTGTATCCTTTCTGAAGAGCCGGTGCTGTAGACTTTTTCTCTGAAGTCTGGCGACCTTTTCTAACTAACTGGTTAAATGTTGGCATTCTTTTTCACCTCCTATGAATTATTCGTTTCCTCATGACTTATGTCATAAGGGGCTGCGGATAATATGTCTTTATCCTTTTCGGCGCACAAAAAGAACAACGTCTTTTTCTGCACGCTAGGTTAGTTTATTACGTTTTTTTAAGAAAGTCAAGAGATTTGCCAACTTTTCCGCCTTTTTCATGTCTTTTTTCTTTTTTTCATTCTTTCTTTATAAAATTGCTCCGTCTTTTCACAGTCATATCTTTAAAATAAATGATAAAAAACGGGAAAATCACGGTTATCTTCTCAGATAATCCATAACTTTCCCGTCTCTGTTATCTCTTTATTCAGATTGTCCGAATGCCTTCGGCATCAGAATTATTTTTCCTGATTTCTTCTTCTGAATCCGAATACGAACGCTGCCGCTGCAAGGAGTAATGTTCCCGCATATACAAACAGGTTTGAGCTGTCGCCTGTCTGCACTGCCGAATTTCCTGTGCCGCTGCCTCCTGTACTTCCATTTCCGCCTGCGTTTCCACTACCGTTTCCGCTTCCGCCTGTGCTTCCACTGCCGTTTCCGTTTCCGCCTGTGCTTCCATTTCCGTTTCCTTCACCGTTTCCATCGCCGCTTCCGCCGTCGACCGGTTTCAGATTCTGGATTGCCGTATTCAATGCAAGCGCTGCCTGATCGACTTCATCCTGATCTGCATCTGCTTTTTCAAGAACTGCCTTTGCATTTTGAAGAGCCGCATTAAACTCTGCCTTACCTTCTTCTTTATACTGTGTCAGATCAAGCGCTTCCGCCTTGCCGATTGCCTCCTTAAGCGTATCTTTATTCACCTGAGGAGTCTGATCTTTTTCATTCAAAGCCTCCTGTGCAGCTTTCAGCTCTTTTGCCATCTGATTCACATCGTCCTGTGTTCCCGCAAAGCTTCCGCCGGCAATGTCTGCAAGAAGTTTTTCCGCCTCTTCCAGTTTTGCAGTAAATGCAGTTTTGGCATCGTCATCTTTGTAATCATTCAGATCTAATCCCTTAGCAGCCTCAACTGCCGCTTCAAGCTCTACTGCAGAAATCGGAGGAACCGGTGTTCCCGGACTCTTGATATCGAATTTATCCAACTGCGGAGCTTTTGTATCGAACGCCGTAAATACGAGGCATCCTTCGCCTGCTGTTTTCACATTCAGTTTGAATTCTTTCGTATGTGTCGCATCTGCGCTGCTTGCGCCTGCCGTTACTTCTCCGGCTTCGATCTTGCCGTCTTTTTCTGCCCATTTGAATCCGTTCTGAGTGCTTCCGCTTCTGTAAGACAACGTAACTGTATATTCTCCCGCCTGCGGAGCATTGTAGTAAAGTGTCAGCGTATCGCCTTTGTTCATCGAGTTGACAAACTTACCGCCGCTTGCCCAATCAGCTTCCTTTACTTCCATCTTCCACTGACCGTCGCTTGGGTCTTCTACGTTTTTAGCTTCAAGTCTCTCTGCTTCAAGAGTCTTTGCATTTCCGTCTACAGGGAATTCAAATCGATTGTCTTCCGCATACATCTCTTTTTCAAATGTAGCAGTGATCGTATGTCCGTTTGCCAAAACTTCCTCAAATGTATATTTCGTTCTAGAACCTACGGATTTTCCGTCTACGACTACATCCTTCACTGCATAGCCTTCATTCGGCTTCATTTCAAATTCCTTTGAAGAACCTTCTTCTACTTCCACTGCTCCAAGCGGTGAAATCGTTCCCTGCTCGCCTTCTGCAACGGATGAAGTGATCGTGTATTTCTCCATCGGAACTTCTTTTGCCGTTACTTCAAATTTATCAAGGTTCGGAGAACCTTTGTCGTCTGCAGTAAAGATCAGTTCTCCGTCGCCTGCTGCCGTGATCTCTACATCAAACTCTAACGTCTCATATTTCGTTCCGTTAGACTCTGTTCCATATATGTCAGCCTTAGATCCTGCTGTCACGTTCTTGCCAGACCAGTTCAAAGAGTTCGGCTGTTTTCCGCTTGCCAGTCTTCCGCTCTGGTATGTTGCTTTGAACGTATATGTTCCCGCTTTATCTGCATGGAACGGAACTTTGATGATGTTGCCTTTTTCAAACCAACCGACTTTCTGTCCGTTACTTGCTTTATCATCTGCCACAAGGCGAACGTGTTTACCATTTTCCGATGTTCCTTTATCTAATATGAAGTGCTCTGCCTCAAGCTGTTTTGTTCTTCCTTTCAGACGAGGCATAATAAATCTATCTTCATCTGTGTATGTAGATCGCTTTGTAAGACTGTTCAGAGCCGCTTCCAGTTTCGTACAAGCTTCGGCATAATCCTGTGCTCCTGCATTTGTTTTTTCCATAACTGCTTTCGCATCTTTTATCGCCGCCTGAAGCGCTTCCCAGCTTCCGCTTGTATACTGCGCTTCATTATATCCTGCTTTCTCGATCTGAGCTAATTTTTCTTTTACTTTTTCTTTTGTATACTGCTCAGAGTCAGCGATCGTCACTGTCGCCGGATTATTGAATCCGATAATCGTTCCGTTCGTCGGATCTGCAAGAACAGCAGTAAAGGAAAGATCGCCTGTCTCTCCCGGCACTCTTCTTGTCTCAACATGAGCTTGCGCCTCTGTCTGACCGTCTGCAAACTTCAACTCCATATTTCCGTCTGCATTAAAGTGATCCTGCCATGCGCTTCCCGGATTTACCTGGAACTGTACCGTAGCTTCGCCTTTTGTTCCTCCGAGACGTTTTACCATGATCGGAGTCTTTGTGTTTTCATTAACACGATAGCTCGGATACTCGATCTGGAACATACCTTTTCCGCCGTTGTTCAATACTAACGCGGCATCTACTCCGATTGCCTCTGTACCCGTTCCTGTATTAACAATTTTTAATGTATGCTTTCCTTCTTTTAACGTATCAGACTCAAAGATTCTTTGCTGAAGCTTTCTCTTATCTGACTTCGTATTAATAGACGCCACCTTGTTGCCGTCGATATATACGTCTGCCGGACCGTGGCTCGGATCGATCGTACCTACAAGCCATACTTTCGTTCCTGTAAACTTCACAGTTGCCTCTGCATTCGGACGACACCACATACCTGTGCCTTCGATAAACTGATCTCCCGACTCCTTTGACCATCCGTCTGCCGTAAACGCTCTGTCATCGACTACCTGAAGTCCTTCCGGAATTCCGTTCGGAGCTTCCATACCTGCCGCCGCTTTATAAACGCCGACCTCACTGATCATAGGAATTTTATTTTCCGCGCTTTCATGCGCCGTTACCGTGATCCTGATCTTACTTGATTTTACAGGGCTTCTGCGGCTGAGACGTTTCGCGCCAACCGTTGTTCCCTCGTCAAACTTCTTCCACTCACCGTTCGCAGTCTGATACTCAACTTTAAACTTGCCGATTCTCTGTCCGAACTCAATCGACTCTTCGATAGACACAACATCGAACAGTGTATCTTTTTTCAGGTCGATCAGAAGTGTGCCTGATTTTGTCTCATCATTCACAGTCCAATATGTATCATCTTTTCCGTCCAATACGTTCTGCGGAGAATAAGTTGTGTCCTTTCCGCGAACTTCTGTTGCGGAAACCTCAGCATCTTTTGCAAGGTTCTTCTCAAACGTTTTATTAATAGCCGTACCGAATTCCGTTACACGTCTTAAGATCGCATCGTCAACTTTTCCTTTATTATTCGGAGGAACATTCAAAAGAAGCGGAGCGTTATGACCTACAGAGCGGAAGTACATCTCTGATAATTCTTCCATTGTCTTCGGTGTCTTCTTACTATCTCCCCAGAACCATCCTGACGTGATTCGTGCGTCCGCTTCCGGAACTGTCCACTGATTTCCGTCTGGGAAACCTTTCGTATATCCGCCCGAAGAGTTGCTGTTAATCGTATTTTTCTCTTTATCTACATTCGATTTTGACCAAGTCTCCTCTGCCGCAAATCCGTTCTCGTTTCCGATCCAACGGACAGTTGTGTAAGCTTCTGCTCCGAACAGCATACAGTCGTCAGCCTGATTTCCTGCTTTTCCTTCATATTTTTGGATCGTGTCAAACCATTTTTTAAAGTCGTATTCCTGATATCCGGCGCCGCTTCCTTTCGCACCATCCATCCATACTTCTTTAAAATGCCCTTTATTTCCGTATTTGTCGTTTCCAAGTATCTCGATCAACTGATCATTATAATATTTATTATAATCCTTGGCGTCTTTTTCTTTAACCTGATCCCAAGTCAAACCATTGACCGGTTTATTCGTATCACCTTTACCATCTCCATTAGTATCAACAAACTGTACTAATGGATTACCACTAGCATCTTTGTATCCATAGCTGTCATCATGGATATCCCACGGGGACAGATATAAGCCCATGTCCATATCATGTTCTGTACATGCTTTTGAAATGTCGGCAAGGACATCACCTTTTCCACCCTGATAATTTGTCGCGCCGGAAACGTCGTACTGCGTTGCTTCACTTGCCCATATACAGAAACCATCATGGTGCTTCGCAGTCACGATCAATTTCTTGAAACCTGCTTCTTTCAATGTTTTAACAAGTGTGTCCGCATCAAAATCTTCCGTCAGTTTAAAGATCTCATTCGGAGTCTTATCGCCGTAATGTTCTCCCCATTCGATCTCATTAAATGTATTCGGTCCAAAGTGACAAAATGCAGCCAGTTCCTGTTTCTGGTACTCATATTGATTCTTTGAAGGCACAACTTTGTCCTTCTTCGGCGCCGCCGTATCGTTGTCTGTCAGCTCATCTGTTTTAACGTATGTGTCTTCGGCAGCCTGAACCTGCACAACTCCGCCGGTCGAAAGAGCTGTCTGTGCGATCATTCCGGCAGCTAATAACAATGCCAGATACTTTCTCTTTTTCATACTTTTCCTTTCCCCTTGATCTTTTTTTATTTTTTCAAGTTTCACAAGTATTAGAATTTTACCATATTCGCACAAAAATATCAGTATTTTCTTTGTTCTTTCTATATTTTTGGAACTTTTTCACAGTATTTCCATTACAGATGTAGTTATCTCTTATTATATTCTGTGCAAATCGACACCACATCGACCGTTTATTTTCTTGTAAAATTTTGACTGATTCATAAATTTATCGATTCATAAAATCTGACGGACTTTTTCCTTCATATTTCAAAAAAACATGTGTAAAATATGCCGGATCTTCAATCCCCACCATTTCCCCCACTTCACAAACTCTATATTCTCCTGTTTCGAGAATTTCTTTTGCCTTTTCAATTCTATATGAATTAATAGCGTCAGTAACTGTATACCCTGTCTCTTTTTTGTATACCCGACTCAAATAACTACTATTTACAAACAACTCTTTACCAATATCTTTCAGACTTATTTTCCCTCTATAATCCCTTTCAATAATAGAATTTACCTTTCTTGACAAGCTGCTTCCTTCTTTTTGTTCTTCTTCCAAAATAGTCGAAATAGCCTCGCAGGTTTCTCTCATCACCTCCGCAAGCGCAGCTTTTGATTTACTTCTATAAACTGCATCAAGCGCCTTCTCAGGCACCAATATCTTTTCCATTTTTTCCTTGCTTTTCACCTTTCTGACAAGGTACAATATTATTGCATGCGTATCCGACCGGCATTGCTCTATAGGACGAGTTTCCTGTTTTAAATATTCCTCAAACTCCTCTGCACATAACTTCTTGTTCTCCTCCATTCCACTGCGCAGCGCAACATACAAACGCCTCATATAACTTTCCACATCATTTTCATCTTTCCAATACTGAATATATTCCGTATAGTTTTCCTTTACATTAACAGGACTATTATCTGTATATATATCGGAAAGGTTTCTTATAGCCTGTTTTTTCCCCACTCTTCCCCATTCCGCACTCTTTACAACCTTTCCCGCTCCAATCCTCAATCTTATATTCTGAAATATCTTTGCTATCGAAACAACTTTTTCCAGTCTTCTTTGAAACCACGCAGCATTCTCCTCCGAGCCTTTATATTCTATAACGAAAATAAGCATCCCGCTTTCTCCCTCAGCCACCACAACTTTGTGATCTAAAAAAGTACTATTCAATATCTCTTCTATTCTATTTTTGCACACCTCATAATCATAACGTTCAATATCTCGCATTTCACACGCACATACCCTGCATGCTTCGCCTTGGAAAAAGGGGATCTCTTTCTCTCTGCCCACACATTTTTTTGCATCCACTTCACACTGCTCAATTATTTTTTTCACTGCTCTAGGCAATTCTAAAAAAAAATCGTTTTTCACTACAAAATCAGAAACCTGAAATTTTATTGCCTGTTGTGCATATGTAAAATCACTATATGCCGTCAAAATGATCACTTTAATATCCGGAAATCTTTCATTAAGCATTCCGATTAATTCCATTCCATCCATAATCGGCATCTTTATATCTGTTATTATAATATCTACATGTATTTTTTCTTCTTCTAAATATTTCAACACTTGCGCGCCATTTTGCATAGAAGCGCAAACTTTACATCCAAGCTTTTCCCACTCTATTAATTCCACAATTCCTTCCCTGATATTTTTTTCATCATCCGCAACAATAACATTATACATTTTCTTCTCTCTCCTCAATCGGTATCTTAATGTAAATAGTGGTGCCTGTATTTATTTTGCTCTTAATTTTAATCCGGTACTCTTCTCCATAAATATGTCGAAGTCTTAAATCTACATTTTTTAGGCCTATTTTTTCTCTTGACGAACCGTTCTCAGCCTGTTCAAGTGAATTAAAATATTCTTTCACATCAAACCCCGCTCCATTATCCTGAACCGTCACAAGCAAATCCGTCCCCATTTTTTTTAATACAATTCGTATCACACCCTCGTTTTCTATATTTTCAATCCCATGAATCACCGCATTTTCCACAATGGGCTCAATCACAAATTTGGGTATAATACTCTTTTTTAGTTCTTCATCCTCAACAATAATTTTATAAAAAAATCTATCCTCAAATCTCATTTTCTGAAGATATAAATAGAATTCTGTATATTCAAGTTCTTCTCCCACTGTGATTCTATCAACATTGTTCGTATAAATACTGGCTCGCAAAAGTGCGGACAATTTCGATACCATTTTATAGATTGTTTCGTTCCCACTTCTCTTCGCTTTAATTTGTATTGTCAACAATACATTAAAAAGAAAATGAGGATTCATCTGATGTTGAAGAAACCTTATTTCCATTTCATTAAGCAATATCTGCGACTCATATTTATTGCGAATCAACTCCCTTAGCTCATCCATCATTTCATTAAATGCTCGGCCCAGACTATTTATCTCTGCATTTTTATATTCTTTGATCCGAATATCATAATTTCTATTCCGCACACTTTCCATCGCATGTATAAATTCATTTAGAAATCCCGTTGATTTCAAACTAATTACAACAGCCGCAATAAGACATATTATAATCAGCATAACCCCCAAAATGATATACGTCCGTATCCCTTCCAAAACTTTTTTTATCAGTAAACTTTGTGGATAAAGGTGAACAAGGCGTACTCCCTTTCCCAAATTTTCCACTTCTCTGGAAGTCATCATATATGTTTCGTTCAAATAGACTTCCCCGGTATCACATTCTGTAATTTTTTCATCTATATACGAACCTATTTCATCTTCTTTATTACTTGACAGTACTTTATTTTCCTCATCTATCAAATATACTACTTCACCTTCATTTTGAACGAGATTCTCATACTGTGATGCAATATCTCTTTCATTTGTCGCAACCATTATAATAAGCGGAACATCTCTTTCAAAATCCGATCTCATTCTGCGTATATGAAAAATCACATTTTCAGAGCCCATCACAAGTTCCGAATAAATGTATTTTTCTGTTTCTTGTTCTGCCGCTTCATACGCCTTATAAACTTCTCGCTGTACTTTATTTCCACCGACTGACTGCACATCAACATAATCCAAAAGATAACCATCATTAAATACCGCCGCATATTCAACTACATCTAATTTTTTTGCATTACTGTATATTAATATCCTGTTTAACTCTCTGCTAAATTCTGTTTTTCTAAGATAAAATTCAGAATTTTCCCGATCATAATAATGACTGTCATCCAGCCAATTTTGCACCCCGTTACTCGCAGCCAACTCTAACACCAAATTTTCCATCACCAAAAAAGATTGATCCATTACCTCTGAAACCGCCGTAACTGTTGTATCAATATTATCGGAAACATTTTTCTTGGCATTTATATACAGATAAAAAGACATAACACATCCGAATAACAGCAACTCAACAAACAAAGTTCCCACAAACAAAAAAATCAATTTATCTCTAAGCGATATTGATAGAAATTTTGATTTTATCGACTTTTGTTTGAAGTGCCCTCCCCCTGACACTCTCATTACAGCATCTCCTTCCACTAATTGATGTTCTCTGTTTTCCGCCATGTAATATACTTTCTAAAAAGCAATCCAGAGTAATAAAACTCATTTATGCGTATCTTTAACACAATTATGCGTTCAAAATATGTTAAAGTCAAGAAAATTTCTGATTATTACCACGCAAAAGAGGGCCGATAAATATATGAAAATCTATAACTATGAAGGAAGAAAAAATCTCTGTGGCGAAAAAATCAAACTTGCCAGAACAAAAAAACGCATCACTCAAAGAGACTTGGCCGCCCGCCTGCAAACTCAAGGAATCACAATAGAAAGAGATAGTATTAGCAGAATTGAAATCGGCACCAGATTCGTCACCGATTATGAGTTAAAAATTCTTGCAAAAACTTTAGATGTAAGTATGGAATGGCTGACCGATGAAGAAACTATGAAAACCTGCTAAACACTATTGCTCTGAGAATTCTGCCGTGAAACTGCAAATAGCGGAATGACTTTCTAAATCAGACCGCTATTTGTCAAAACTTACTTATAAAGTAAATTTTCTATTTTTTCAATAGACAACTCTTCCGTATTATCCAAGAATACGTCCGGAACAGCCGGTTTAACACTCGCTCCAATACCGACAGCAGCTATGTTTGCCGCCTGAATCGCTTCTATCCCTGCCGCCGCATCTTCAAACGCAATACATTCCCACGGTTGTAGTTTTAAGTGTTCCATGCAATCTATAAACACTTCCGGATCCGGTTTCGTATATCGTATTTTAGAAGCATCAGCCACATAATCAAACATAGACAGAATTCCAAGTCCCTCAAGAACCGTTCTCGCATTCTTGCTCGCCGAAGCTACCGCAAGAAGAATTCCCTGCTTTTTCGATTCATTCAAAAAATCCATCACTCCCGGAAGAATATCTTTTGACGTCACCTGCTTGATCAACGCTTTATAGTATTCATTTTTCTTGTCTATAAATTTCGCTTTATCCTCAGATAAAAATGTTTCCTGCGCCCCATTTACTTCTAAAATTATCTCAAACGAACGCTCTCTGCTTACTCCTTTCAACCGCTCATTTACTGTTTTATCAAACGCAAGTCCCAATTCATCCGCCAGCTTTTTCCATGCGAGAAAATGATATTCAGCAGTATCCGTCAACACTCCGTCTAAGTCAAACAAAAACCCTCTTTTTTTTACCGGCATTTCCTGCACAGATACTTTTTCACCTTGTACATGTACCTTATATTTTCTTCCTTTCCATGTAAGCGTCGTCTCCATACTCTTTATAAACGATGGCATATGTGGTTCAAATCGAAGTTTCTCTCCCTGATAAGCCGGCAGCATCCCCATAAACCCTTGAACAGCCATTTGCCACAGCGCGCCACAATTTGCTATATGGATTCCATCTTCCGCTCCTCTGCGCACAAGTTCCATATCTACCGCTATTGTCCGATCAAGAAATTGTTCTGTTTCTTCTTCCATTCCCAATCGATTTGCCACAAGCATATGCACTGCCGGAGATAAAGATGAATCATGTGTTGTCAAAGGTTTATAATATTCATATGCCACCCTCAACTGCTCCTCTGTAAATTTTTCCGGGAAAATACTCATTAACGCAATTATATCCGCCTGCTTGATACACCTGCTTCTATAAATCTTTTCCTGAGAAGCGTAATGACCAAACGCTTTCTTCTTATCCTTCCAAATGGAATCCATATCTATTAGTGCATAATCTTCAAAATCTGCACTTTGCAGATACAATTTTCGTTTTTCATCATAAGGAACGACAAGAGAATCTGCAATCTTCTTGAAAATCTCCAATTCACTTTCCAAAGTGTTTGTCTTTTCCATAACTTCGCGATAACGGTCCGGTTTCTTTTCTTTCAAAAGGCGTAATGTTTCCAATGCAGAAATAAGGTTGAATTTCACCATATAGTTCGTAAACCCATTGTCCCTTGTCATAGGAGAATATTCATCCGGTCCCATCACATTCAAAAGATGATATTCCCCGTCTTCGCCTTTATCCACACGTTCACTCCAAAACCTTGAAGTTTCCAACAGAATTTCAGCCCCTTTATCAAAAAGGAACTTTTCATCACCCGATGCAAAGTAATAATGCATTACCCCAAATGCTACATCTGCTGTAATATGAACTTCATTATCCGCATATTCCCACATAGAACACTGCTCTGTTCCTGTAAGCCCTGACTGCCACGGATAACGTGCTCCTCTGCAATGATATCGCTGCGCATTTTGTTTTGCTCCTTCCAAAGTCCAATATCTATAGCCGATTAAACTTTTCGCCGATAGCGGATCCGTATACAGATAAAACGGAAGAAGATACATTTCACTATCCCAAAAATATCTTCCATAATATGCCTCGCCGGCAAATCCTTTCGCGCATACCTGAATACGTTCTTCCTCTTTTCCGCCACATCTAAGTAAATGATAAATCGAAAACCGAAGGCTATCCTGCAGCTTTTGGCATCCCTCTACAAGCACATCGGAATCTTTCCACTTCTGCTCCCAAATGATTTTACTTTTTTCAAGTAATTGTTTATACTCTAATCTCTCTGTTTGTTCAAGACACTCTTTCATTTCTTTGATGTAGTCTTCTGTCCGGTCTCTCGAACATCCCAGTACACTATATTTCACTAATGTCGCATTTTCAGTCAAAGCCCCTTCATAAATTACATCTATTGTTGTTTTCTCTAACTCTGTATGACATACCGCATCTAAACCACGCAACTGATTTTCACACATAATAGATGCTCTTTCTCCAACATCTGTCTTAACTGTAACACCAATTTTATTCTCTTTTTCAAACAGGCTGGATTCTGTAAAATGACAGTAACCATTTGTAGTAACTCCGGCATCAATTCCACTCTTGACAGTAATGTAAGGCGTTCCTTTTCTTGGTTTCAAGTCTGCCTGCTGTACAAACAATCGCTTTTCATCAAGACTTGCAAACCTTGAAAATTTAACATCAATCTCCTCTCCGGAAGCTGTAATCCAAGTGAAGGACCTCGTCAATTCTCCTGTTTTCATATTAAGAACCCGTCGGTAATCTCTAATATCACTTCGGATCATGTCCAGCTTCTCATTACCTGCCGCAATTTCTATCCGCATAAAATACGGTAAATTAATGATCACCTCTTCTAAAAAAGGATGCTTTCCCATCATAAGCGGCAAAAATGTTCCCTGCTTTGAAAGTGGATGTCGCTGCTGCTCCGTAGTGACACTCTTCATCGTTCTGGTGTACACTTCATTTTGCGGAGCATCTGCAAGTCCTTCTTCAAAACTTCCTCTCACATGAAAATATCCGTTTCCTTGTGTAAAAATTCCTTCATAATATTTATTTTTGTCTTGATCAAATCCATCTTCTACAATTTCAAATCCATTAATCCGCAAAATTTCATCATTCATCATCCGCACTCCTCCGAATTCTATTCTTTTACAGAACCGGCAGCCAATCCGGATATTACTTGCTTCTGCATCAACATATAAACAATAATACTTGGAACTGTAACAAGCACCGTAGCTGCAAACATAGCTCCATAATCACTTGCAAACGCACTCTTGAAATAATATAACGCAATTGGAAGCGTTCTTTTTTCAGTTCCCGTAGTCAATGTCAACGCAAACTGGAATTCATTCCAACAAAGCAGGAACTGAAGTACCCCGGCAGTCGCAAATGCCGGTCTCGTAAGCGGCAAAATAATTTGTACAAATGTTCTGAAAAATCCTGCTCCATCAATATATGCAGCTTCCTCCAAAGTAGGAGAAATTGTCTTATAATAGCTCATCATAATATATAAGGTAGTCGGCATTCCAAGCGCCGCATATACAACTATCAACCCTGTCAACGTATCGTAAAGATGTGCCGAATTTAACGTTTGATATAACGGCTGCAAAAGCGCGGCTCCCGGAATCACAAGAGCTGCCGAAAACAGCATTGTAATCAAACCCTTAAATCGAAATCTACATCTTACAAGCACATATGCTGCCATACTGAAAATCAACAAATTCAATATTGTTGCTATAATTGCCACCAAAATACTATTTTTGTAAAATGTCGTCAGCGGAGCAATCTCGAATGCTTTCACATAATTATCAAGCTGCAGACCATTGGGGTATCCTACAACCGAAGACATAATTTCCGCATTCCCCTTAAATGACGAAGAAAGCACCCATAAAAATGGAACAACTGAAATAATCACGATAAAAATCAAAAAGACTGCCGCTAATATTTTCCGTATTATCTTCATTTTCCCACCCCCTATTCTTTATCCATTTTGTAAATCTTCCGAATAATTCCAACCACAACAAGCCCCATCACAATCAAAATAACACCCTGTGCATTCGCCAAGCCGTAATTATTATCTGTAAGAGCTGTCTGATACAAGTACATCGGCATATTCATTGTCTTACCTGCCGGTCCGCCGTTTGTTGTCATCATAATGATATCCAACTTCTGCAGCATACTTGTTGCGGCAAGAATTGTAGCCGTTCCGATAATGTTTCTCATCAAAGGTAATACGATCTTTATATCAATTTGTAAATCTGTAGCTCCATCTACCTTTGCCGCTTCATATATATCTTCCGGTACAGATGCCATCTCTGCCATAACAAGAATCGTAACAAGACCTGCATACGGCAGCCATGTTAATGTCACTGTTAAAAATGCGGTATCTGCTCCGAGAAACCAGTTCTGTGAAAAATCAGTTCCCGTCACCGCACGGATAATATTGTTTACCATTCCAAATTGTGGGTTCATAATACACAAAAACAACATTCCAAGCGCCGCGCTGGAAATAATATTGGGGATCATAAATACCCCTCTCATAAGATTTGTATACCATTTTTTTCTTCTCAATATAAGCGCGAGCGTCGTACCAATGCAGACATGTATTGTTGATTGAAGCACAATCCAGATAATTGTATTGACTATAACTTTCCTGAAATCCTCATCTTCTGTAAATAGATAAATATAGTTTTTTAATCCGGCAAAAGTCGGAGATGTTCCGATTGTCCAATCAGTAAACGACGTTATTCCAAGCTGAACAATCGATATAAGAAAAACAAATACAAATAACAGAAGCCCCGGTGCAAGAAAGATTACAATCCATCTTTTCTTCTTTGTCATCTTTCAATTCATCCTTTCATAAAAAATAATGGAACAAAAATTTAAGCTTCATCATTTTATTTCGAACGACAAAGCTTAAATTTATATCACATTGTTTACTTATTTCGTCTTAGCCGCCGCTTCAGTCAGTTTCTTTGCCATTTCTTCAGGTGTCATATTACCCGCTGCAAGATCTGGATAGTATGCTGAAAAAGCTTCAATCGTACTTGCTACCGCCGTGTTGTCAATATTATTAAAATCCGACTTATTGGAATTGCCCATCTCTACAAGCTCTGCAACCAACGGATTTTCTTTTATAAATTTGTCTGACATTTGCACTTGATCTGTAAGTGGAAGTGCCCCTGCGTCTTCAAGGAAAATAGTTTGTGCCTCTTTTCCAGTCTTAAATTTCAAAAATTCTAAAGCCGCTTCCTGTACTTTCTCATCATCTTCATTCGTACAAAGCACATAGCCAACTTCGTATTGTTCAATCAGACCGCTTTCCGGATAAGCTGCAATTCCTATTTGATCTTTCAATTCCGGAAGTGTTTTTTCCGGATCTTCAAAATCCGGTGTCATCCAAGGTCCATTTGCGATCATTGCTGTTTTCCCTTGTTCAAAATTGTTCATTGCATTCGCCGCAAGTGCACCGACTGCATCACTTGTCGTATATTCCGCAAGACATTCTTGAATCATTCCAAGCGCTTTTACAACTGAATCATTCTCATAAGATTCCGGATGAAACGTGTTCATAAATTCATTTCCGGCTTCTCCGTCTGTTCCGATCATGGCAGCCAGCCAAAGATTCGTTGTCCAACAATTTTCCCCCGTCATCAGCGCAAGCGGTGTATAGCCTGCCTCTTTCAGCTTTTCATTATTGGACATAAATTCGTCCCAGGTTTCTGCCGGCTTAATTCCTGCATCTTCAAACATTGCCTTATTATAAAAATATCCGATGATCTGTTTCTGATTTGCAATAGAATAAAGTGCGTCACCATCTTTATTGTACTCAATCGCGCCTTCGCCAACTTCTTCTTTCCACTCTGCATCTTCCTCAAGCAACGGTATCAAATCTACAGCTTGACCATTCTTTACAGCTAATTCACGAATTCCTTCTTTTCCGATTACCACATCCGGAAGTGCATTAGATGCTGCCAAAGTTTTCATTTTATCAACATAAGCCGAATCACTCGGCAGCTCCTCAATATTTACTTTTATTTTTCCTTCGTACTTCTTATTAAACTCATCAATTACCTTTTTTTCGGCTTCCGCAGACTGATGAGTACCTACCATAAATGTAGCATAATCGATTTCTACCGGTCCGTCTCCACCCTTTTTTGCATTCTTTTTCCCTTCGCCGCTTCCACAAGCTGCAAGTGATGCCGCCATGCATCCTACAAGTAATAGTGCCATTATTTTTTTTAATTTCATCTTTTCTCCCTCCTTGTTTTTCTTCTCTTAAGATGCTTCTATTATAAGATTCTGCATCTCTAAAGAACATCTATTATTCTGACCCTCATTTGTTAAAATTTGACTTTTTTTATTATACATACTCTGTTTCTTTCGTTTATATATGATTATTTTTACTTCTTTTTGTGAAAATTTGATAACTTCACTCATCCTTGATAAAATCCTTCACTCTGAGTGCATAAAAAATCGCCAAAGCCTTACACTTCAGCGATTTTCAGAATTTTTAATCTTTTTTTGTTTTCTTGTATACGGTCATGCCACAAAATCCCACAAACGATAATATAATCAACACATATAAGAATGTACTATAATTAGCGTCTCCCGTCTTAACCGCGCTATTTTGTTGATCACTTGACTCAGACGATTCTTTGTCCGGCTTAAAAGGTTGATTGTCCGGCTCGGAAGGTTGATTGTCCGGTTCAGAAGGTTGATCATCCGGTTCGGAAGGTTGATCATCCGGTTCGGAAGGCTCTCCCGGCTCCAGCGTTTCTTTATTTTTAACCAAAACCTTTGCCAATGCAGATAATGTATTATCCTCTTTTGCAACCACCTTTACCAAAAGTTCTTTTGCTGTTTCATCTTCACCGACACTCAGTAAGCCCAACTCTGAAATGTTCGTATTTTCAGATTTTGCTCCTTCTATATTCCAGATTACACTTTTGTCATCTATCCCTGTTATCTCGGCCGTAAATTGCAGCGTATCTCCCTGCTTTACCTCTGCTTCTTTTGGAAGAAGCGTAATAACCGCCTCCTCTAACTTCGATACTGTAAATTTCGTTGATGCACTTCCATCCTCTGAAACAATCTCTATCGTATGGCTTCCTAAACTTAAACTTTCTATATAACTTTCTTTTAATGTAACCTTTGTCAAGCCTGTTTTCTCTTTAACATCACAGTTCTCAGCATCATAATGATCATTCTCAAGTATTGTGCCATCTACTCTTACTTCTTTGAACTTACTAAACTCTGCGTTAGAAATAAAGACTGCCGGTGCACCTGCGATTACCGATAAGTTTTCTCCCTCTATTATTTCATAAACAGAAATTTCTTTATATACTGCGTTCACAACCACATCGCTTATTCCCATTACAAATGTTGTTTCCGCACTTTCCGGATCTTCAAGAACTACTTTGCCACTCTCAACAATCCATTTATCAAACACCATTCCTTCTTCAGCTTCATCGGCTTTTATTGTAACTTTTGTTCCCTCCGCCGCTGTGTTCGGTGTGGCTGTTCCATTTCCGACAGTTACACTATATTCTTTTTGCTCTGTTCCTTGTTCTGTAATCAAATCTAAATAATCATAATTAACATCTGCTGAATGTCCGGCATGATAAGAACTATTTACAAACGCGATTGTACTCACACCCTCATTTAAATTCACCTTTAAAGGTTTCGTCATCTTCCATTCATCCCAACTGCCGGTCTTTGGTAATTCAAGAGCTTCTACATATTTTCCATTGATAAATACAGCCGCATATTTATCTTCTACATCCTCTCCGTGTCCATTTGCATAGCGTAATTGCAAGGTATACTCGCCAGTCTCTTTAACTGCTGCCTGAAATCCAATTTTAGCACTGCCGTTGTACATCTTACCAACGTACCCTTCTCCCGAAAAACCGTTGTGCTCTGTTTCAACACCTGAACCGGATAATTCCGCATCCTCTGCTTCGTAACGTTTTCCTGTCGCATCCGTAAGCGGAGTATATTTTGTTTCCTCAGCTGACACAGTATTCGGATACTTCATTACATCAAGATAATCATAATTCACATCACCTTGTAAGCCATCTGCGTCTTCTTTACGGTTGCGAAATACAATCGTATTTACACCTTCCTGAAGTTCAAGAGTAAACTCACTTTCTCCCCATGAATCCCAATCATTAAATCCGGTAGATGGAAGCAATGTAGGTGCTGCCAAAGTTCCATTTAAGTAAGTAGCTGCCGCCCGTTCACTCTCCGTTTCCGCATATCCGTTAGAATAACCTAATGCCAGCGTATATTTCCCGGCTATTTCAACGTTAATTTTAAATGTGACAGATGCATCTCCGTTCCACATGCCTTCAACGAACGCATCACCTGAGTACCCTGTATGATTTGTTGATTTTACAGCTCCATTTTCTAAAGCTGCATTCTCAGCTTCATATCGAAGAGCATTCCCATCTTTAACCGGAATCGACGGATCGTATCCTTCCGGAATTACAGGATCCGCCAATTCATACTGGCTTCCATAAGAAGCATACTCCTCAGCTGACTGCTCACTCGCATTTTCCTGTACCTCTGTATTATCTAATCTTATTCCGCCATCAATACTAAACAATTGGCTATCTTTATTCTCATATGGTGCCAAATACAATTTTGCCCCTGCTGTTTTTGATTCTTTATATACAGAAAGTACCATATCTTTACCCATTTCTTCAGAAACTTTACGGTTGATGAGCTTGTAGCAGCTTCCAACACGTTCCGTTTTCCATTGCTGTGCATAATCTTCTTTATCTGCTTCAGCAGTTACTGCTGTATAACAGCCCTTTCCGTCTATTTCATCCGGTTTTACAGAGAAACGCTTGCTTCCATAAGTTCCTTGAAATGCCCAGTAACCATTTCCTATATCTACTAATTTCCATTTTTGATTATTATTTCCAAGGTAATACCATAAATGAATCTCACGACCTGCATCCGGCGAATATGAATCAATATCTGCAGAGAGAGAAGAATTCTTATCTTTCAATACATAAACTTCTCCAGAAATTAGTTTTGCTGTATCTGCTGTAGTTGCTCCGGTCGCATACTTATCTATAATAATCTCATCTATGTTCAAATTACCGCTATCCCCTTCATCTACACGGAATTCGACTACATTTTTCCCAGATCTCAAATATACTTCTTCCTTAATTTCTTTCCATTCATCCCAACTTTCTGTCGGTTGAAGCGTAATCTGTTTTACCTTTTGCCCATTTATATACAAACTAATCGTTCTATCTGCATCTGACACACATGAATATTTCAAATTTATTGTATGTGTTCCGCTGTAAGCTATATTTGTAATAAATTTTACAGAATTCCCAACTGATTCAAAAGCACTCACAAATCCGATTCCATTATAATAAAGATGATTATTTTCTTGTTTCACGCCATTTAATTCCGCATTCTCTGCTTGATATATCCAAGGCGTTCTTCTTGAAATATAAACTGAAGTTGCTTCCGCACCTTCAAATTTTAATGTGTTCATCCCTGCTTTTAATTTTAACGCTACCGTTGTGTTCTGATTGTCTCCAAAAGTAATCCCAAATTGTTTATTCTCTTCTCCATTTAAAATTACATTAGCATTGTCTGTTTCTCCGTTATTGTAAGTGAATGTCACGTCGTAAATAGCCTCGGACTCTGCATTTACCGTAAATGTCGAATCTTTTTCCGGACGATATGTATTAGTCACAGTCTCACTGAGTGCGATTGAATAGTAATTAACGTCTGCTGTATTTTCTCCATCTACTTTATGGTTTACATATGCAATTATATTTTCTCCTTTTTTCAGATAAATGTTATCAATGCGATTCCCACTCACATCCCAGCCTCCTGTTGGAAATAGTGCAGAAGTCGACACTTTTTCCCCATTAACATAAATAGTTGCATACTTTTTCAGCTCTGCTCCATGATTATCCGCATAACACAAATCAACTGCATAATTCCCATCACTCGGAACATCCACAGTAAATGTTATCGCTGCATCTTCACCATACATGCCTCCAACATAATCACCTTCCACCTTTGCTCCATTTGCAAGCTCTGCTTTTTTTGCATCATACAAAGTTGTTTTTGTAATAACCATTGCGTCCAATGCAAGTTCCGATTTCTTATCTGTTGTAAGGCGCACCTTGTTTTCCCCTTTGTTCAAAGTGACATTGTAAAGCTTACAGCTATCTAAGTTCACATCAAAATCTCCATTTTTGTCAAATGTTAAAGTTCCTGCCTCTTTCCCGTTCACACTGACTTTACCTTCCACACTTTTACCTACATTATTGTAACGGAAAGCAAGCGCGTAATTTCCTTCTTCGCTCATATCCACCTTAAATTCTACATACCCTTTATTCTGGTCATATTTCATGTACCCAGAGCCCGATGCCTTTGCCGTATTATTAAAAAGCTTCTTTGTCACATTTTCATAGTCTGCATTTTCCGCCTCATACACATCAGTTTTTATTTCTCCTGACGGAAGATCAAGCACAGTATTCGGATTAGACGGAATTGCCAAATTAATCTGCCCATCATCTGTCCAATTAATCTTCTGCGCCCTTACACGACGATCTGTCGCAGTCTGTCCGCCAATTGGTCCGGCATGATAAATCAACCAGTCTTCCGTTCCATCTGGTGATTTTACAAAAAGTGGAGACCCCGGTCCAAACGCACTATTCTCATCTGATCTTGATAAAATTGGCGTGGTCGATTTCTTCCAATTTTGCTCATTCATTACATAGTCAGATAACTCTGTATTTTCATCACAAGCATTTAAGTCACATACAGATAAACCAACACAGTAATTATCATTCATAAACGAACTGGCTGAATATGCAAAATACGTCTTTCCTCCATGCTCTACCACCGCCGCGCCTTCATTGACATTATCTCCATGAAGTTCCCACTCATACGTAGGTCTGGCAACTGTGCACTCCTCGCCTGTCAATGTCCAGGGATTTTCCATTTTTACAATAGTCGGACACTCATTAAATTTTGTATTTCCAGGTTCATTTTTATAATACTCATATTTCGTATAAGTAAAGTATTGTTCCCCCGCAATCGTTACAACACCACAAGCAAGACCGTAACTTTCTGTATTCATAAGTCCAGCCTTTTTGCTTTCATTCCCCTCAAAATCATCTTTATTTGTATTTTCTCCTTTTAATTTCCATTCTCCTTTAAAAGGATCTACTGACGTATTCTCTAACACGTAACAAGATGGATGTCCATATCCAAAATCATTTTCTGTGCTGGATGAAAAATAAATATACCATGCACCATTAATACGATAAATATACGGACCCCACACATAATAATTTTTATTCCCATCCGGACTTCCTGACCTTGGATTATCCCATACAAGATGACTATCTGCTGTAGAAAGTCCAAGAAGTGTCTCACTTCTTTTAATATAAATATCATTATCTGTAGCAAATCCTGAATAAAAATAACCATCATCTCCACGGACGATTGTCGGATCAGCCCCATTCATCAGCGGATTCGTATACTGACCAGTAACTGCTGCCTTTACAGGAAATATTGATATTGATACTATCATCAAAGCAAGTACACATACTAATACAATTCCTTTCTTCATACTCTTCATATTTATATCACCTCTTTAAATGTTTTTTATAGTTTCCATTATAAAAGTGACTCATTTCAAAGAACATCCACTATTCTGACCCCTGCTTGTTGGAATCTGACCTTTTTATTACCTCCGCTTTCCACATCGCATTTATTTATAAAAATTTTTACTCCTTTTATAACAATTTTTACTCCAAAATTAAGAGAGCCTGTTTTATTAACAAGCTCTCCGTTACAGCTACTTATTTTTTAATAGTGCCGCCTTATTTATTTTTTTCTTTTTTTACTGAACATCACGCCTGCAATCGCTCCCATTGCAAGAACTGCCGCAACAACGATTCCCGCAAGCGCACCTGTTGACATGTTATCACCTGTTTGAACAGGCTTCTGATTTGATGACGCACCCGTATTTTGATCTTTAGAAGGTGTTTTATCTTCATCATCTTTTAATACTAAATTATCTTTTGCAACTTTTAATTCTTTCTCAGCTTTGTCTACTTCCTCCTGTACCGCATTCTTATCTTCAAATACTGCCTTCGCTCTGTTGTACGCTTTTTGTACTGTTGCTGCGCTTTCCTCTGTATACAATGAAAAATCAATTTTTTCAGTTTCTTTAATCAATTCTTCCAATGCATCCTTATTCGGAATTAATCTCAATCCAAAGATTGCCTGATGCAGACTTTGGTATGCACTGTCTACTTCCTTCTGAGTCGCATCCGGATTATCATATACTTCCTTTGCACCTACAAGAGCCGTCTTTAATCCTTCTACTGTAACAGGCGTATATTTTGTAAGATCACAACCTTCTGCCTTTTTAATCAGTTCAAGAAGGTCCGATTTATCAACTTCTACTACAACTTCATCTTTCAAACCTTCAATAGCTGCTTTCAGTTCTGCAACCATTGCTTCCATCTCTTCTTGAAGCACATTTTCTGTCTTTAACAAAGTCTCTGCTTTTTCAATCGCTGCATTCAATATCGCTACAGATTCTTCTGTTTTTCCTTCTGTCGAAGTCTCTTTCGCAAGATCTAATGTCACTTTCAGATTTGTTGGATTTCCGATAAATCCAAGAAGATGAACTCTGCCAAGAAGTAATTCATAAGCTGCATCTACTTCTTCCTGTGTTGCGGATTCATTCATATTTACTGCTTCCGCGTCTGCAAGCGCTTTTTCAAATGCTTCTTTTACAGCTTTTACAACCCATTGATATTCTTCTTCTCCTTTTTGACTATTTGCATACTCGATCAATGCTTCCAAGTCTGCTTTATCTGCCTCTTGATCTGCTTTTTGAAGCGCTTCCAGAGCCGTCTTCAAACTTTCCTCTGCTCCTACAACCATTTCTTTATCGGCATTCATATTTGCCAATACGTTTCCGGCTTCCTCTAAAGCTTTCTGCAGATTTGCAAAACTTTCTTCTGTGTATTCTTCTGAATCTAATTTCTCTGCTTCTTGTATCATTTCTTCCAGTTTAGTTTTATTGTAATTTGCAATCACAGCTCTAAACCACGCAGTTCCGATCGTCTGTGTTTCATCTTTATAACTTAATTCGCCATTATTATTTGAAACTTTTACGGAAAAGATATTAGAATCTGTATTTTCTACATGTGACCATACATAAACATTGCTGTTATCCGGTGTCTCTTGACCTAAAAGAATCGCATACGCCTCTCCTTCATTTAAAGTCGGTGCATTTTCAAATACTACTCTTACGATTCCATTTGCATTTTCTGCCGGAATTACCGCTGATGCCAATTCTTCTCCTAAATCTTTGTGATTTTCCTGCAATGAATATACTTTTACAATTAAATCGCTTGGATCTTTCTCACGTCTTACTTTCACTTCTACTTTTTCAAGCACACCTGTATGATTTGCAAAAAACGTCTGATATCTCATGTACTGATCACTCTTTTGCCCTACACGATATGCACTGCCTTCTTTATTACCCGATGTATCTACAACATCATAGTCTACATAAATAGGAACAAGATTCTTTATCGCCTGTTCTGTTTTCTCTGCCGCTGCATTCACCAGAACCGCGGTTCTCTCTGCATCTTCCAAAAGCGCCTCACCTTCATCAGATGCTTGTTTCATGATTTCATAGCTAGTCTTTGTATAATCGGCCTCCTCTTTTTCCTGAACCTTTGAAAGCGCCGCTTTTAATCTCTTATCCGCTTTCTCTAATTCTGCTGCCGCATCTTTGTCATACGCTGATTTCAAAGTAACCGTCACAGACTTTGTTCCGGCCGGCACCGTCACAATTCCGGCCTCCTGATCAAACTCAAAGTTTCCACTAACTGAAGCAATATTATTTTTAAAATTAATCAGTTCTACGCTGAACGGAATCGTTGTCTGATCTCCTGTAAATGTGATCGTAACCTCTTTCCCATCCGGAGATGTTTGAACCGCATATCCAACTTTCTTTCCTTGTTCTACCACATGATTAGAAACTGAAAATGTCTGATTAGCTGTGATCCATTCCTTCGGAACGCCTCGCCCGATAATAATCTTATCATTAATTTTTTCTGCAATCAGCGCATCGATCAAAACTTTGGAAGCAGTAGATTGTCCCCACATATGCTGGCAAGAACCGCCGCCGCCTTTTGCATGCGCGACATCCCACGGTGAATCATCACTCTGATAGTCAACACCTTCCCACCAGCCGAAAGGACCGCTCATCGCATTCTGAATCATAAACTGATAAGCTTTGATACCTGCGTCACGATACTCCTCACCACGGAGCGCCGTACTTCCGTATCCGGCATTATAAGCGCTGCTATAATATCCGTGTGGATACCCGCCAAAATTATAAATCGTATCACTCACTTCTTCACGCCGTTCAAAACCATGTGCATAAGTATCGTCAATAAGTCCGATCATCTCACTGCCTTCTTGTTCTGCTCCGAAAAGATAGCCATCCCAGCCCCATCTTCCGAACAAGAACATAGATGCCCAGTTTCCATCTCGTACGTCTCCTCTTGCACTATCCTCCGTCGGTACATTCATATCAATAGAAAGATATGGATAATCATATGTATCCCGCATAGCTTTCTGTGTTTTTTCTACCACCGCAAGAAGAGAATCATATTCTTCCTGCGCCCACTGAGATTCTGTCTGATATAACTCTTCGCCATACTTATCGTGCATCTCATCACATAAATACTGATATGTAGTTAATCCTGCAAGAGCCGCCCAGTTATCTATGAGCCAATATCCATTAGAATCAATCGCATTCGTTTTCTTGATAATTCCTTCTCCATCATCAATTCGGTCTGTTTCAACATTATGTGTATGTTTTTTGATTGTGTCGAATTTTTCGCGGATAAAATCATAGTCGCCTGTTTTACTCAGGTAAAGTGCATACGGCCAGCTGTATTTCCATTTTGCGTCATCATACTGCAGCTGCGCCGGAAGCGTTGCAAGATATTCTTTTGCATACGTAAAATCTCCTTCCGTCAACAATGATGCAACAATCCCGATCGTATCATGGTCATACATAATATCGTATCCATTTTCTCCTACATGAAGTTCTTTTTTCCCATTCACATCATCACGGATAATCAAAGTATAAATAAATCCGGCTTTATATGCATTTACAAGCTGTTCATCCGGTAAGTTCAGCTCTGTCAACGGCGCCAGCCGGTCATTCCAATACTGTTTCATCGTCGCATAGTTTTCGTCATATCCTCCCTGTGCTGCAATTTTATCACTTTCAGGGTAATCATATGTTCCTCCAAACCGATCTGCTCCGATTGCATAGTCTCTCACGACTACAGCTCCTGCTCCTATTTTTTTTACATTCTTCGCCTCTTCATTCAATGGAATTAAATCCGCTGACACTCTTGGAAGACTTCTCTCTTCTTCTGACTGATTGGTTACTGTCATTCTGGAATATGCAATTTCGTAATCATTTCCATCAATCGTATGCTTGTTTGCAAAGTTCTCAATCTTGTAGTCTATTCCATCTTTTGAATATTCGCTGACAAAACAAGGCAAGTAGCCTTCTGCATTATACCATTTCACTTTTCCCGGAATATCTTTTACTCCAAAAGTAACCATCTTGTTTCCATTGTCTCTCAACTTATAACTACCATCAAGATATGCAATCGGTGCATGTTTATCGCCTTCCCAACCGAAAGAAGATGTCAATCCACTGTTCGTCTCATACATATAAGATCCTTTGGTCTCTGCTTTCAAACAGCTCTCATATGCCTGTGTCAAGAATAAAAGCGCTGTATAATACTCTGCATTTGTACTTTCTGTTTCCAACAGTCCTTCTGCGTATTGAATTTCTGCATTAAGTTGATTTGCATAAAACTCTTCATAATCCGCAAGATCCAGTGCCTTTGCTTCATTTACTTTTTCTTGAAGCAATACCTTGTAATCATTCAAGGTCTTCTCTGTTGACAGCGCAGCCGCCTGAAGATTGAAATTTCCCCACTCATTGCTCTTTTTCTTGATTTGTCCGGTAACTGTCATTCCTTTTCCAGCCGCAAGCGCCACAGTGTACACTTTATTCGCTCCTTCTCCTCCGGCTGTAAGCTCATTATTTTCATATACAGGCGTCTCTTCTCCATCTAGTTTAATAGAGATTGATGCGTCTGCGCTCCACACTCCGGATACAAATACAAGCTCCCTGTCATACTCAGCCGGCGCTACTTTCAATTCATATCCGGCCGGAGAAGTAATGTCTTCTCCAATCGAATTTTTATCACCATTTTTATATGTAAATACGGCTCCGGTTGTATTATCTTCTGCTGATTCTATCGGTGTTCCATCTGTCCATGTGTATTTTACTTTTGCATCGCTCATTGTAGTAGTCTCATCATCACTCAGCTTTTGATAAGTAACTTGTGAGTCCACATCTTTCTTACGAACAGTTGTCCCTACTCCTTCCTGACTAACCCCTTTTTCTCCTTCAAAATGAATCCAATCCACATCTCCACGTTCTGTCAAATTCAACTTAGGAAGTGACGAAACATCTTGTACTTTTACGGCAATCGGAGATGGTTCCACTGTTTTCAGAGCAATCCCTCCAAGCGAGAGGTTTCCATCTTTATGCGTTTTCTCCTTTATCTTTGTCGTAATTGTCACTTCGTTTCCTTCACGTACTGTTACAGTATATTTATTCATCTCAGCCGAGCCGCCTGCCTTCAGCTGAGTTGTATATACCGGTTTTTCATCTTCATTTACTGTAATACCGATCTCTGCTGAAGCCTGCCAGATTCCCGATACAAATGTCAATGTACGAGTCTCATCAGCCGCAGGGATTGAAATCCGATATCCTGCGTCTTCCTCTACCACACCTGTTTCAATTCCTCTGTAATTAAATACACCTGCATGTGTATCATTTGTTTTCTCTACAACAGGAGTACCATCGGTCCATGTATATGCCATTGCCGAATCTCCCGCTGTTGACAACGCACTATCTGCATCTAAGTTTTCCCACTGAATTAATTCTTCATCACCACTTTTTCGATTTATCTCTTTTCCCGTAATATGAACCCAATCAAGTGTTCCTTCCTCCGTTAAATTAAGCGTATCTCCAGAGTTTACTTTCTCAATTACCGCCACTAATGGATTCAATTCCGGTTCTCCACGAGCAGGTGAAGCCATAACCGGTGTTACTGTCGCCACCCCCATCGATACACTCAGCAACAAACTCAATGCTGTTTTTCCACATTTTTTCATCTTTGAACATCCTCCTTTTCTCATTGATAACCTCTCGGCATCTTCAGCCCGGTAAAATCAAGGCTTTCAAATTCCTTTTTATAAAATCTCCCACTTTTTTTGCAAAAACACTTAACAAATTGCTAAAAATTTGCAGTAAATCCGATTAAATATATTTTATTTTCATCGATTGGAGGGTGATTTTTATGTTACCTGTTAATTCTGACGATCATACCACCTGTCAAAACAAAGTATAATACCAATGTTAACCGGCTATAATCATTCAGGATTCCGAGAGCTCCTATTGTCCTTTCTTCCGATTATAGTAGATACCGGCATTAAAAAACATCGACGATTCCGACTCCAACTTGTTAAACTCTTACCTTTCTTGATCTATTAAACTTTAAAACAAAAATACCTATCATTATTTTTACATTTTCTTGTAAAATTTTGACTGATTTATAAATTTATCAATTTATAAAATCCGATAGGTTCACTCCCCCATATTTGTCACACAGAAAAATGCTATTTTATGCTCTTTTTACTGCCGTATTTTCACAGTCACATCTCTAAAATAAACAATAAAAAACGGGAAAATCACGGTTATCTTCTCAGATAATCCATAACTTTCCCGTCTCTGTTATCTCTTTATTCAGATTGTCCGAATGCCTTCGGCATCAGAATTATTTTTCCTGATTTCTTCTTCTGAATCCGAATACGAACGCTGCCGCTGCAAGGAGTAATGTTCCCGCATATACAAACAGGTTTGAGCTGTCGCCTGTCTGCACTGCCGAATTTCCTGTGCCGCTGCCTCCTGTACTTCCATTTCCGCCTGCGTTTCCACTACCGTTTCCGCTTCCGCCTGTGCTTCCACTGCCGTTTCCGTTTCCGCCTGTGCTTCCATTTCCGTTTCCTTCACCGTTTCCATCGCCGCTTCCGCCGTCGACCGGTTTCAGATTCTGGATTGCCGTATTCAATGCAAGCGCTGCCTGATCGACTTCATCCTGATCTGCATCTGCTTTTTCAAGAACTGCCTTTGCATTTTGAAGAGCCGCATTAAACTCTGCCTTACCTTCTTCTTTATACTGTGTCAGATCAAGCGCTTCCGCCTTGCCGATTGCCTCCTTAAGCGTATCTTTATTCACCTGAGGAGTCTGATCTTTTTCATTCAAAGCCTCCTGTGCAGCTTTCAGCTCTTTTGCCATCTGATTCACATCGTCCTGTGTTCCCGCAAAGCTTCCGCCGGCAATGTCTGCAAGAAGTTTTTCCGCCTCTTCCAGTTTTGCAGTAAATGCAGTTTTGGCATCGTCATCTTTGTAATCATTCAGATCTAATCCCTTAGCAGCCTCAACTGCCGCTTCAAGCTCTACTGCAGAAATCGGAGGAACCGGTGTTCCCGGACTCTTGATATCGAATTTATCCAACTGCGGAGCTTTCGCATCCGGTGCTGTGAATACAAGACATCCCGGACCTGCCGTCTCTACATTCAGTGTAAACTCTGTCGTATGTGTTGCCGCTGCACTATCTCCTGCTCCTGCTGTCACATTTCCTGATTTGATTTTTCCATCTTTTTCAGCCCATGTAAGACCATTCTGCGGATTTCCGCTTCTATAATATACCGTCACTGTATATTCGCCTGTCTGCGGTGCATCATAGTAAAGGGTAATCGTATCCCCTTTATTCATCGCATTTACAATCTTTCCGCCACTTGCCCAGTCTTTCGCAGTTACTCCGCAATGCCATTCACCATCTGTCGGATCTTTTACATCATGAATCTCAAATCTCTCTGCCTCAGCTGTTTTTGTATTACCATCCGTTGGGAATACAAATCGGTTATCTTCTGCATAAACTGCCTTTTCAAACTGTACTTCAATCGTATGGCCATTTGCCGTCACATCATCAAATGTATAAGAATCTACCGCGCCAATCGAGTTGCCGTCTACGATAACATCTTTTACCGCATAATTTTCATCCGGTACAAACTTGAACGTATGGCTCGCGCCTTCTTCTACTGTCACTTCCGTACCTGTAACGCCTTCAATCTTACCATGCTCTCCTGCTGTCGCCGTAATCTTATATGTTGCAGCAGAAACTTCTTTCGCTGTGATAACAAACTTGTCAATATTAGGAGACGAACTTGCATCTGCAGTAAGCACTAACTCACCATCACCTGCTTTTGTCACATTAATGTCAAATGACTTCTCTTCAAAAACAGGATTCTGTGTATTCTTTCCTACTACATTGACCGAACCGCTGTCTACATTCGTTCCACCCCAGTTAATTTTATTCGGATTGCCAGAATCTCTTCCACTTTGGTATGTCACAGTTACTGTATATTTTCCTTCTTTTTCAGCATGGAATGGCGCTTTTATCACATTACCTTTTTCAAACCATCCTACTTTTGCCCCATTACTTGCACCTGTATCCGGCTGAATGCGAACCTCTTTACCTTTTTCAGCTTTAGACGAATCTAATACAAAATATTCCGCTTCTACAGTCGTACTACGTCCTTTTACTTTAGGGAACTGCAGTCTGTCTGTTTCACTGAATGTACTTCGTTTTGTCAAACTTGCGATTGCCGCATCAAGAGCCGCACATGCTTTTGCAGCTTCTTCCTGAGTCAAGTTTGCTTTCTTTGCCGCTTCTTTGGCTGCTTTTAATGCATCTACATAATTTTTATAACTTGCTGTTGTATAAAGTGATTCCTGATATCCCGCTTTCTCTGTTTCTTTGATCTTGTCAAGAAGTTCCTGCTTGTCATAAGATTCTGTATCTGCAATCGTAATCTTTGCTTTTGTAATGAATCCCAGAAGAACATCTTCTGTCGGAGCGCTTAAATAAGCAGAAAAATAAACGTCACCTTCTTTTTCCTTCACACGCTTCGTTGTGACAAATGCTTCTGCCTCTTCCTGTCCATCCTTAAATGTTACTGTCATATTTCCATCAGCATCAAAATGCTTCTGATATGCGCTTCCCGGAGCAACCTCAAACTGCACTGTCAATTCACCGTTCGTACCTCCGACGCGTTTCAGCTTAATTGGGTATTTTGTATCTTCATTCACTCGATAGGCATCTTTTTCAAGTTCTACCATTCCCTTTCCACCGTTATCAAGATACGCAACTGCATCTAATCCTACAGCCTGAGTATTAGACCCTGTATTTACAATCTTAAGAGTATGCTCTTTGTCTTCTAACGTATTCGTTTCATATAAAATCTGTCCCAACTTTCTTGTTGCAGAATATGTATTAATCGATGCAACTTTCTTCCCGTCAATATATACATCTGCCGGACCGTGTTTTTGATCGATCGTACCGATAACCCATGCCTTCGTACCTTTAAACTTCGTCTCCGCATATGGCGCATTCGCCCCATTTCCGTTTCCGTTGATCCAGATACCCGTTCCTTCTATCATCTGATCGTTCGTTTCCTGATGCCATCCGCTGCTAAGCGTAAATCCACGGTCATCTTTCGTCTGCAGACCTGACGGGATACCCGTTCCAAGTTCAAATCCTTCCGCAGCCTCATATACGCCAATCTCGCTTAATATCGGAACTTTATTTTCCGCCTGGTTATGAGCAGTAACTGTAATACGAAGCTTATCCGCTTTTACAGCTTTTTTACGACAGAGACGTTTTGCTCCGATCGTTGTTCCCTGGTCAAACGTCTTCCATTCTCCATTACCGTTTTTATATTCTACTTTGAAAGATCCGATACGCTGTCCAAACTGGATTGCCTCTTCTATCGACACAACATCGAACTTTTTGGATTCTCCCAAATCGATCAATACTTTTCCGCTTGTCGTACCGTCTCCTACTGTCCAATAAGTCTCATCATTTCCGTCGAGCAGATTCTCCGGTGAATATTTCTTTGAGTTTCCTCTTACTTCTGTCGCAGAAACAGACGCTTTTTCAGCCAAGTTCTTATCAAACGTATTTTGAACTGCTTTTCCGAACTCTGCCACACGAGCAAGAATATCCGCATCTACCGTTCCTTGTTTATTCGGGGGAACATTCAGTAACAATGTAGCGTTGTGTCCAACCGATCCGAAATAAATACCTGCAAGCTGCTCCATCGAAAGAGGCGTTTTCTTGCTTTCTCCCCAGAACCAGCCTGACGTAATCTTTGTATCCGCCTCCGGCACAGTCCACTGATTTCCATTCGGAAATCCTTTCGTATATCCGTCTCTACTGTTACTATTGATCGTATTATTCTCTCTGTCGATTGTTGACTTTGCCCACGTTTCTTCAGCCGCATATCCTCTCTCATTTCCGATCCATCTTACAGTTGTATAAGATTCCGCGCCGAAAAGAAGGCAATCATCCTCGTACTTTCCGCTTGCTTTTCCCTCGTATTGCTGAATTGTCTTAAACCATCTCTGGAAATCATAATCCTGCGCATTGCTCTTGTCGTTCGTATCTTTTGCGCCGTCCATCCAAACTTCTTTAAAATGACCGTTGTTTCCGTACTTATCATTTCCAAGAATCTCTTTCAACTGATTATCATAGTATTCGTTATAATCAAGAGCGTCTTCTTGTTTTACCTGATCCCATGTTTTTCCATTCAACGGCTGTCCGTCAGCTCCGACAAGTTTTTTTCCATCCTTATCTTTGTAACCATAATATTCACTATTTACATCCCACGGGGAAAGATACAGTCCCATGTCAATATTATATTTTGTACACGCTCTGGAAAGTTCTTCTAAAACGTCGCCTTCATAACCTGCCGTTTCGGTATCATGTGTCGTCATTTCACTTGGCCATATGCAGAAACCGTCATGATGCTTTGCCGTAATGATCAGTTTCTTAAACCCTGCGTCATGAATCGCTTTTACATAAGTTTCTTCATCAAAATCATTTGTCAGCTGAAACTGATTCGGATTTTCTTTTCCGTTCCCCCACTCGCTTCCGGTATATGTATTCATTCCAAAATGACAAAAAGCCGCCAGTTCCTGTTTCTGATACTCATACTGATTCTTTGACGGTATAACACTATCCTTCTTCGGCGCCGCCGTATCGTTGTCTGTCAGCTCATCTGTTTTAACGTATGTGTCTTCGGCAGCCTGAACCTGCACAACTCCGCCGGTCGAAAGAGCTGTCTGTGCGATCATTCCGGCAGCTAATAACAATGCCAGATACTTTCTCTTTTTCATACTTTTCCTTTCCCCTTTTTTCACAATTTTATTTTTCATAGACCTTATAACCTTATCACATTTAAACAAAATTGTCATTATCACCCCCCCCCATTTTCGTCATTTTGCATATTTAGGATTTCAAAAAAGGCTATAGTCGTTCATTTTCCAAAACGATTATAGCCTTTTTGTACAACACTATCTTATTTCTTCTATATTATTTATCGAGAAGCAGCGCTGTAAAACAGAACGTATTTCTTCCAAAAGCGAAGAAATCCACTCCTGTTTTAAACTGCCCATTTACAAATAATGTATTTTAGTATGCTCTTCCCCAGTAAACCATATGTTTCGCAGGTTTTCCACAGCAGACGCATACATCAGACAGATGTTCTTCTTCCATAGGAATGCATCGTGATGTCACTCCGCCTGTCTGTGCTTTAATCTCATCCTCACAAGCTTCGTCTCCACACCACATTGCCTTTACGAAACCTTTCTTTTCGGAAACCGCATCTTTCATCTCATCCATAGTCACCGCAGAACTGATGTGGTCATCAAGGAACGCTTTTGCTTTCGCATAAAGGTCTGCCTGGATCGTCTCAAGGATTTCACCGAGTTTCGTTGTAATCTCATCGATTGCCACAACGATCTTCTCTCTTGTATCTCTGCGCACAACAACAACCTGACCGTTTTCGATATCTTTTGGTCCGATCTCGATACGAGTCGGGATTCCGAGCATCTCCTGCTCACTGAATTTCCATCCCGGACTCTTTTCGGAATCATCGATCTTCGTGCGATATCCGGCTTTATTAAGAGCGTCAAGAAGTTCATTTGCCTTATCGAGAACACCTTCTTTATGCTGCGCGATCGGAATAACTCTTGTCTGTACCGGAGCGATTCTCGGCGGAAGTACAAGACCGCTGTCATCGCCGTGAACCATGATGATCGCACCGATGATTCGGGTGGATAATCCCCATGATGTCTCGTACACACTGTGCAGTTCATTATTTTTATCTGCATACTTAATGTCAAATGCATCCGGGAAAGAATTTCCGAAGAAATGGCTTGTCGCCGACTGTAAAGCCTGACCGTCGTGCATCAGCGCTTCAATCGTATAAGTGTCCTGCGCTCCCGCAAATTTTTCACTTTCTGTTTTTCTTCCGGCAACAACCGGAATCGCAAGATCTTCTTCTACAAAGTCTTTATATACTTTCCACATTAATTTTGTACGTTCTTCCGCTTCTTCATATGTCGCATGAATCGTATGACCTTCCTGCCAGAGGAATTCCCTTGAACGAAGGAACGGTCTTGTCGTTTTCTCCCAACGAAGAACCGAGCACCACTGATTCCATACTTTCGGAAGGTCTCTGTAAGACTGAACCGTCTTGCTCCACACGTCACAGAACAATGTCTCAGATGTCGGACGGATACAGAATCTCTCCTGAAGCGGCTCCGCTCCGCCGTGTGTTACCCACGCTACTTCAGGCGCGAACCCTTCGATGTGGTCTTTTTCTTTCTGCAAAAGGCTTTCCGGGATCAAAACCGGAAGATATACGTTTTCCACACCTGTGTCTTTAAAACGTTTGTCAAGATCCGACTGAATATTTTCCCATATTGCATATCCGTTCGGAAGATAGTTCAGACATCCCTTTACGCCTGAATAATCACATAATTTTGCTTCCCGCACAACATCTGTATACCACTGTGCAAAATCTTCGTCTCTCGATGTGATCGACTGTACAAGTTTCTTTTCTTTCGCCATTTTCTTACCTCATTTCCCAAATCATTTTCGGAACTTTTTATCTTTTGTTCCGACTTTTCTTCCATCGCTTCCATAGCGCAGCAGTTTAGCCATATCCGTCCGAATCGACCGTTTCGACCGTTTCTTCCGTTTTGCCCGTTTCTCCCGGATCGTAAAAGTCTCCGGTAACGCGGCAGATTCCCGGATAGCGCCAAAACTTCTCTGCCGGAAAAGCGTCTCATTTCCTATATGCGCCTATATAAAAACGCCGGGACGCTCTTCCCCACAAGGGACCGAGCATCTCGGCGGTACCACCCTTATTAACACCGCAGACGTCCTGCCTGCCGTTGTTCTCTCTTTTATCTTTAACGCAGATATACGCTGTATTTTCATACAGAGCTCCGGAGCCGGTTCAATGTGTTCCTGCAAAGGCTTTCACCAACCGCCTTCTCTCTGATGCATTCCACACATATACTATTCTCTTTCCTCGCCTGTTTGCATCTGTGATTTTACCCAAAATCCGGCAGAATGTCAACCGAAACCGCCGTTCCAAGTATTCATTCCGAAAATACCATCCTAAACGTGCATCTAAGACCTTATCCCAAACATTATCCGTGAAGCTGCAAAAGCTTTCCTTTTAATTCCTGCTCCATATTGCGAAGTTCCGCCTCCGCAGCCTGACGTTTTTCCCTGCCTTCACGCTGGATTGCCATTACTTCATCAAGCGTAGAGATCAGAGACTCGTTCGTTGCTTTGAGCGTATCCATATCCACGATTCCCCGCTCGGACTGCCGAGCCGTTTCCGTCGTTGCGATCTTCAGTTTCTCTGCATTTTTCTTCAAAAGCTCATTCGTCACATCCGTAACACGCCGCTGCGCTTCCGCTGCCTGCGTCGAATGTTCTACCCCAAGCGCAAGAACCATCTGACTCTTCCAAAGAGGAATCGTATTTACGATTGTAGACTGGATCTTTTCAACCATCATTGTATCATTATTCTGAACGAGCCGAATCTGAGGCGCAGTCTGAATAGAAATCATTCTTGTCAGTTCAAGATCATGGATCTTCTTCTCAAACCGAATGCACATCTCATCCAAATCTTTCGCCGCCTGCGCATCTTCCGGCAGTCCTGATGCCTGCGCCCTGCTCATCAGATCCGCAAGCTGTGTTCTTTTCACTTCCGCAAGTTTCTTCTTTCCCGCAAGAATATACATCGACAATTCCTTAAAATATGTCAGATTCAGTTCGTACATCTTATCAAGAAGCGCTGTATCCTTCATAAGCTGTACCTGATGCTTCTCCAGCGCCTTGATAATCTCATTTACATTCGTCTCGGCTTTTGCGTATTTTGCTTTCATAGAATCAATTTTGTTCGACGCTTTCTTAAAAATGCCGAAAAAGCCTTTTTCTTCTTCATCTTCATCAAAACTTTTCAACTGCGTCACAACGCCGGTAAGGAGAGCCCCCACCTCGCCGAGATCTTGAGATTTCACATTATCCAACGCCGATTCGGAGAAATCCGCCATCTTCTTCTGCGTTCCCGCTCCGTACTGAAGGATCAGCGATGAATTCGTCAAGTCGATCTGCTTTGCAAATGCCTCGACCGTCTGACGCTCTTCTTCTGTCAAAACGCTGTCGTCCAGCACCGGTTCTTCTACCTGCTGCACAGCCGGAGTTTCCTTTTTATCCGCCGCCTGAAACGGATCTAACGTCAATGTCGGAGTGGTGTCTAAGTCCTTAAATTCTGTTCCCATTTCTTTAATCTCCTTTTCCATTTCTTTCTTCAGCCCTATCTTACTTATCTTCACTCATCATTCCCCGAGCTTCTATTTTATCTTCTTTACTCGCTGCGAACATCTTTTCTATCTTATCTTCTCCACTCGCTGCGCGCTTTTACTTTCTGATCTCGTCTTCCGTAAGTCCTTCCTGTGCCAGCATCGTATTCAGAACCGATATATCCGACGACACGTCCCACGCCGTATCCTGAAAAAGATCGTCCAACAACTTTTCAAACGCCACATTAAGAGTGTCAATCGTCTTTTCGATCTCTATTTTGGAAGAAATAATATTTTCTCCCTGTACAGGCTGTGCATCCAAATCTTCATACGCCTGCAACAGTTTCATCGTCATCGGAAGATAATAATCCATTAATTTTCGGATATCACTGACCGTATCGGGTTTCTGCTCGACCCGGTCAAATATCCTGTCTACAAGCATTTCCATACGGGCGATTTTCTCCGAAATTTCTTCTCCGGGTATTGCGTCATTCGCCGCTTTGATCGCCCTCACATATTCGTCGCCTGCTTCGATGATCTTCTGGACTTCCGGAGAAAGTCTGGAAAACTCTTCCTGTTCCTTCGCTGCCCGCTCTTCTTTTTCCTGTTTTTCCCGACGCGTTCTTTCCATAAGCGCCGTGTATTGGCGATAAGCTTCGTTGCTCGTCATAAGACATGTTTCCTGCTCATCAAGATGACCTTGCCGAAACCAGCCTTTTTTAATCATCTTTTTCAAATCTTTCACAACTGCTTTCACAGAACGTCCGCTCTGCTGTGCAAATTCTTTTACGTCACAATATTCCCTGTTTCCGATCATTTTCACATATTTTCCAAAACGGCTCACCGTACACGCATTCGATGTTCCGATAATTCCCATCACTGCAAACGCAACAGAAAAACCGCCCATCAAAGCCGCCATGACATTTATCTCCATCTGCCAGCCTGTTACCGAACTTCCCAACAGAAGCATCAGACCGATGATCAGAGTAACGATCATCCCAAGGTATCCCGTAATCGCGAGGAAGATACCGCCGACCTTTATTGCCGTTCCCTTCAGATAAAGGATTCCGCCTCTGTGCACGGAATTCCCCGCTGTTCCCGTTCTTTGATCCTGCGCGAAGCCGCCTGCTGAGCCCGCTCCCTGATTATGTGTAAATCCGCCCGCTGCGCCTGTCCTCTGATTCTGTGTAAATCCGCCTGCTGAGCCTGTCCTCTGATTCTGCGTGAATCCGCCAGTTGCGCCTGTCCTCTGATTCTGTGTAAATCCGCCTGCTGAGCCTGTCCTCTGATTCTGTGTAAATCCGCCTGCTGAGCCTGTCCTCTGATTCTGTGTAAATCCGCCTGCTGAGCCCGCTCCCTGATTCTGCGTGAAACCACCTGCAGATCCTGTTCCCTGATTATGAAACGGCGGTGTGTTTCCCGCTTGTCTCTGCCTCTGTGCAAAATTATCCGCAGCGGCATTCATCGCATCACTTCCGTAACGGATTCCGTTTCTTAGTCCTCTGGAGAGTCCTTCCATCGCACGTCCGATCGTATCCGTCACATTCTGATTTAACCGTCCGTAATTTTGATGATCGATAGCGTCCTGAATCGTCCGATTCAATTCATCCAACGATCTTTCCCACTCATTATTTATCATGAATTTCCTCCTTAAAGGGTTGACCTGAAAATTCTTTTATATGATAATCAGTTTAGCCGTAACACATTGAAAAGTCAATAATACGAAGGAGCGAAAATAAGACAAATGATAAAAAATGCATCCCCGCTTATTATATACGAAGACGAGCAGATCATCGTCTGCCATAAACCCGCAGGAACGCCGACTCAGAGCAGTCATATCGGAACTTCCGACATGGAAAGCCTGCTCAAAAACCATCTTTTTTCTTCACGTAAATTTCACCGGGCAAAATCAGGCGAACCGTATCTTGCGATCATTCATCGCCTCGACCAGCCTGTAGAAGGGATTCTCGTCTTTGCAAAAACACCTGCCGCCGCAAAGGAACTAAACCGCCAGCTCACTTCCCAAGAATTTGGGAAATATTATCTTGCAGTAATATCAGGCATTCCCGAACCGCAGGAAGGCTCTCTTGAAAACTATCTCGTCAAAGATACCCGTACAAACAGTTCCGCAGTCTGTACGAAAACGACTCCGGGAGCAAAACTTGCCAGACTTCACTACAGAACAATAGAAACATACGGTGCGCCCGGAAACGAAAAATTTACCGATTCCAAATCGACTGACACGCCAAAACACACGTCCCGAAACCACAGGCAGCCGCCATTGCAAAATGAATCTTCTGCCTTAATAGAAATCCATCTTGACACAGGCAGACATCATCAGATTCGTGTGCAAATGGCATATTTCGGACACCCCCTTATAGGCGATCGAAAATATGGCAAAGAAATCACCGATCATATGAATTCCGTACAATCTTCGACAAAACGATTTCAGGCGGACAACTTCATCTCTGCGCTTACAAGCTAACATTTCATCATCCCAAAACCGGAAAAGAGATGGAATTTCAGATTTGAAACTCCATCTCTCATAAATCCGATCTTCCTGTTTGGAAAAATCTCTTCTCCTGCAATCCCGAATTTTAACTCGTCGCACAAAAAAGGCGGTGCCTCACGCGCACCGCCTTTTTTGTTTCATATAATCTTCATCTTACGAATCAGATATTTTTATTTCACTCTTTTTCTTCTAAAGAATGTTACTACAGCGATTCCGCCCGCTGCCACAAGCGCCATCAAATATCCTGCGATGTTTGCGCTGTCACCTGTAACAACAGCTGCATTGCCACCGTTTCCGTTGCTTCCATTGCTTCCGCTATTTCCACCGTTTCCGTTGCTTCCATTGCTTCCGCTGTTTCCGCCACTACCGCCGTTTCCATCCGGATTCGGGTTCGGGTTCGGATCAGGAGTTGTGTCTTTTACAAGACCGTCATAAGCTGTCTGCAATGCTTCTTTTGCTGCATTTACTTCATCCTGTGTTGCATTCGGATTTGCAAGAACACTCTGTGCTTTCATAAGAGCTTCATTGAATGCTGTCCAGCTTTCTGCTGTATATCCGTCTGCTTTGGTGTCTTTGTACTGATTATAAAGAGTCGTCAGTCCACTCTTATCTACATCGCCCGGCTGCGGATCTGGATTAAGTTTCACAAGTCTGTCATGCGCTGTCTGCAATGCTGTCAAAGCTTCGCCTGCTGCTGCGTTTGTTGTATCTTTTGCTTCGATGAGAGCTTTCGCTTCATTCATCTTCGCTTCGTATACTGCCCATGAGTCTGCTGTGTAGTCTGCTTTATTCAAGTTTTCTGCCACATAGCTGTCATAGAGAGCTTTCAGAGCTGCTGTCGTTCTCTCTCCGTAGAAACGGATCTCTGCCATACTTGCGAATTTATCCTGTGCTCCTGCTTCAAGAACTTTGAACTCTACATATCTTACATCTTTCGCATCAAAAGCAATCTGCTGATACTGATCTCTGTTTACAAGAACATTGCCTTCTTCATCGAACTCATATGTTCCGACAGATTTCATATCGTCTTTGGCGCTTCCTACAAAGATCTGCGCTTTCAGGATATCACCGTTCGTTACTCCCTGACGTGCAAGGAATGTAATGTCTGTCAAGTTGTAAAGTCCGCCGAGATCAAAATTGAGGCTCTGCGGCAATACATCTTTGTTGTACTCTGTATGCCAGTAATTATCCTCTTTTCCGTCAAGTACGTTTGTTGCAAGTCCATCCTCAAGTTTATCAGGATCACATTCGCTTGTTGCCGTCACTGTGAATCCTTCTGCTTTTGCATCAAGCAGTTTTGTCTCATCAAGCGGACGGAATGTAAGTCCGTCGATTGCCGTATAAATTGCCATCTGTGCTTCAAGTACCTGATTCTTCGTATATTCGCCCTTAAGTAATTCTGTAGCTGCATTTACTGCTGCTGTAAGCTGTCCATAACTTTCTTCTGTGTAAGCAGATGCCTGATATGTACGAGCTTTCGCAAGCGCTTCGTTTAAGCCTGAGATATCAACGCCTGCTTTTACTGTAATTTCATAAGTTGCTTTCGCATCTTTATTGCCTGCCGCTGTCAGTGTAATCGTGCTCTTTCCTTCCTTCATTGCTCTTGCTTTGTAGGTCGGATGGCCGTTCTCATCTGCCAGTGTAAGGATCTTCACAACATCTTGATTGGAACTTTCTACTGTGAAGAATTTGTTTGTTGCATTGTCCGGCTGAACTGTTGCATTAATGTCTGCCAGTGTTCCGACATACATCTCTTTTGCATTGTTCGGATCTGCTGTGATTCCTGTAACCGGTGTGTTAGACAGATTTGACAGTTCAAGTTCTGCAAGTGTGAGCATGTTCTTCACATCACTTGTTGATTTTGCATCTAAGAATGTAATCTGAACTTCTTTTACCGCCTTATCACCTGTAAATTCAAATGTATATTTCTCCTGTTTTGATTCAAACTTAATCTCGTCTGATGACGTATCATCTGTATAGATCAGTTTTGCAGATACTTTGTGCAAATAACCGTTTCCTTCATTTGCGTTGGATACGACTACTTTGTTCAACGCCTCCGGATTCTTTAATGCAAGGTGCATTGTTGTAGGAAGGATAATGTAATCCGGAAGTTTTCCATCTACTTGGTTAGCCGGAATGTCCCATTTAAACTCAAAATCACGAGTAAATTTCCCATCAAACAATCCATTGTAATTTGCCTGCTGGATCAGTTTATTTACGTTCGGATTTTCCGGATCATCTGTCGGAAGTTTTTCATTTGTCATTGTGATATCAAAGTCTGACTGTCCAAACTTCTTCTCTGTTGCCGGCACGTCCGGGATTTCAATATTCGTATCAACCTTTGATTCGATCGTACTGTAGTTCGGTCCGATCAATGTTACTTTAGAAAGGTCGATCACTTTCGCATCTGTTGTAGAGATGTTTTCTTTTGCCTTCATTGTAATTGTAGCAAGCACGTCACTTCCGGCATAAAGTTCTTTGTCTCCACGGTTTGCAAATGCAAGGTTTACATATGCTCTGTCATCATACTCTTTATTAGCCGTCAGATTTTCCATCTGAGCAAGAAGAGGTGATACTTCACAAGAAACATATTGCACTTTGCTATTATCATAATTAATTACCTGTCCGAATGCATTAAGTCCTGCTACATTCTGCGCGTAAACGTCGATTGTAAACGTCTCGCCTTTCTTCACGCTGTCGCTGCTTGCAAGAAGCATAGCTTCTCCCGAAACACTATCCGTCTTCTTCGTTCCGCCATCTAACTGGAACATTGTGAATGCGTAATCATAAACATCATAGATATTGTTCATGTTAATATCGCCGTAACGGCTCTTGATCTGATCTGCAAACAACTTATCTTTTTCACATACACCAAGATAATTTTTCATATTTGTATAATCAGCATCCGTAACCGCCTCAGCCTTATTGGTACTTCCGACAGCAAACGCCCCTGTGTTTTCTTTCTTATATACTTTAATCTCACTTGCCGAGAAGAAATTACCGAGCGCTTTAAGTGGTGTAAACCGGATATAGCGCGCTCCGCAATCCAGCTTATCCATCAACTTCATATCTTTATTTACTGCCCATTTGTATGTTTTTGCCTCTGACCAATGTACACCATCGAGACTTGTCTCTAATTTCATTTCCTCAACAGTTCCATTGCCTGCATCATCACGCGGATAATACTCAATCTTATCAATTTCATATGCTTTTCCGTAATCTACAGTAAGAGTCTGTCCGATTGCATTTCCATCTGAATGGAAACCACCATCAGATTTCTGGAACGTTCTGTCAAATGCCAAATCAGCACTGTGATTTCCGTACAGACCGCCTGTCCATGTGATTGTCTGCGGAGCCGGTGTATCTTTCCACGGATCTTCTGCTGACTGGAACGTCTTCTCTTCGCTCCATTCAGAATATCCTTCTGCATTTCTAGAACGAACTTTATACTTATGCTCTGAGTGATATCCGAGATCTGTATGTGTATATGTCTCCACATCTCCTACAGAGAATACAACTCCGTCAACAAGAAGCTCGTAAGTTGTCGCATCAGCTACTTTATTCCATGCAAGAGTGATGCTTGTCGGTGTCTTTGCTTCCTCATTTTCTGTCAGAGTAGGAACTGTAAGGTTCTTATTCAGTTTATCCTGCGGAAGTTTTCCGTCATTTTCAAATCCTTCAAGTACTAATGTCTGAGCAACACTCTTCGCATCTGCCTGTGCAAATTTCACATACAGTTTCGGTGTTCTCTTCACATCTTTTACAAGGTTCGCAATCTCTGTTTCTTTTTCCGATGCATATGTCTCGATTGCTGGAGATTCATCATAGAAGTAGACTGCTTTACCTGCTTCAGCCGATTTTTTATCAAAGTCTGCTTTGCTCTGCACTTTATCGAGAGTCAATGAATCACTTCCGTTTTTCGCTGTAACTTTTGTAGGTTCTTTGGATACATTTACAACAAATGTTGTATTTTTGTCTTTCTTGTATCCAGTGTAGTTTCCTGTTGATTTTTCAGCAGTAAGCGTTGCTGTTCCATCTTTTACCTCAGATGTATACTTGGTAGATACATGAGCGCCGTAAGAAGTTTTCGTAATTTTTCCATAATCGCCATCTTCTTTCAGATCATTTTCCACAAATTTTCCGTCATCTTCAAACATCGTGTAAGATGTTTTTCCATCCGGCCAAAATTCGACGATACGGTTTTCTTTCTTAATCTGCTCCGGTGTATTATTTTCTTCCCACATTGGAATAATAGCACCGTTTTTCACAAATACAGGAAGTTTCCAAAGTGGAGCTGCAAAGTTGTTGAGAACCTGTCCTCCCTGATACTGCTGACCTGTGAAATAGTCAATCCACACTTCTTTTGAATCCGGAAGATAAATATTATTTCTTACATCATTTCCCTTATCATCTGCAGCAGTGCTCTTATAAATCGGAGCTACAAGAAGATTCGATCCAAGCATGTACTGATACTGCATTTCTTTACTGCTTGCATAACTGTCGTCCGGATATTCAAGGAACATTGCTCTTATAAGCGGCAGTCCTGTATCTCCATTGCCTGTATCAATGTTTGCCGCCGAAGCTGCCCCAGTATAAATATACGGAAGAAGCTGTGCTTTTGTTTTCAAATACATACGGTTGATTCCTGTATATGGATCTCCAAACGTATATGGCATCTTCGCATAAGTTCCCCAACCGTCCATGTTAAGCATAAGTGGTGTAAATGATTTCCACTGATAATCTCTTGTAGCAATCAACTGATTTCCACCGAAGATACCATCCATATCACTTCCTATGTTTGGGTTACCGCTAAGAGAAGTTCCGATATATGTAGGAATGTGAAAACGGATGTATTCCCATTCACCGCCGTACTGGTCTCCTGTCCAAATACCACAGTAACGCTGCGATCCTGCCCATCCGTCAAGAGAGATAATGTTCGGACGTACCTTACCTTCTGTTGTAGCAATATCGTAAGCTGTCTTCACACCGTCAAGCTGCATGGAATATCCATGTCCAACCCATGCAACATCTGTCTTCAATGTAGAAACACCACCGACTTTAACTTCGTTTTTAAAATCACGAAGAAGCTGCCATTCTGTCTTCGGATTAGAATCCGGTGTCAGATAACTCTGTGTCCAAAGTCCTGTTGCTACCCCTTTTTCATTTGCATATTTTGTAAAGTCTGCAAGATTCTGTACGTTTGCCGCTACTGCCGCCAATCGTTCCTGAGAGCTTTTTCCTTCATTATCAACGCCGCCTGTCTTGCCATATCCGTTCTGACCGTATCCCGCACCATATCCGTCATTTGGGAGAAAATATCCAATTGGCATATCATATGTAAAATAATCGTCAATCACCTGTCTTGCCGAATACTTATAAGGAGCTTCTACTTTTGGATAGTTTTCGATGCCTACTGTTGGTTTCGTGCCGTTCAAAGACTCAATGTTCATTCCATCTTTCGGTTTATATCCCGTAGACATTCCGCTCTCATACTTTGTCGTTCCTGCACTTGTGTAAGGTTCATTTCCTTTGATTGTCCAACCCTTCCCACCTTCTGTATCTGACCATGAATCACGGTTGTATGCGTTCAAGTGACCTTCATAAAACGCATATTCGGGAAGGAGAACCGGATTACCTGTTACATGATAATACTCACTCAAAAGTTCCTGTGTTTTTTCACTGCTGTCTTTTCCATCAGAAACAAAATAATAAGCGTCAAACTCTTTTTCTTTATGAGTCGCTGTTACAGTATCTCCTTCACTCTTTCCAAAGTCATATTTACCGTCTGCAAATGTGTTTCTCAAAACACCATATCCACTTGTCGTGTAGTAAAATGGATTTGGAGATGCAACTCCGCCATCTGTCCAGTTACTTTCATTAGCAATATTTATCGTCTCGCCTGTATGTACGAATCTTCCATTCTGCGTACCTCCGCCATAGAAGTTCTCTCCATTGTTCTTCTTAAGAGTCTGCACTGTTGCCGAATTCGAGATGGACAATGCTTCTTTTTCTTCCATCACGACCTTATCGCCACTTAAAACTTTCATCTTCGCCGTAGCTTTATCGAATTCGACAGAAACCGATCCACTTTTAATCGTAATTTTTCCATCTTTATCCGAAATATCAGCCTTTGGATGTGAATAGTTAGAAGAGTCGTCTGAATACTGCTGAATCCTTCCGACATGAGCTTGCGATTTGGGAGTCGCATATTTCGAGAACTCGCCACTCGGATCTACGTTATATCTGAAGATCCCATCCTCAAGAAACGTAAGCTGCGCTGTAACGCCACCATTGAATTTCACAACAACGATATTGTCCTTGCTGCCTTTTTCCACTGACTCGACGCTTGTCAACTGCCCGGCAAACTCTTCCGCAGCTTTCGCCGGTATCGGCGGAAATGCTGTAAGCACCATGCCAAGCGCCGTAACAGTTACAGCAGCTTTCTTTCCTGCTCCTTTCATTTTCTTAGTCCATTTCATCTTTTTCCTTCTCCTCCTTTTCTACGGGTAAATTGTACAAAATGTTTGCATTTACCACTTAGTACTTTATTATATAATAATTTTCAATAAATGTATTTATATAAATCATTACCCATTTGTACTTTTTTACTTTTCTCACCCCTTATATCCACTATTTTCGTCAATTTTCAACATATATAAAGCTTCTGTCGATTTTCTTTCAGTTGCAAAAAATCCTTTTTCAACGCATTCTTGGATTGCGTTTTTATAAAATTATCAAACAGGGGAGAAAATGCATTTTCTCCCCTGTTCTATAGATTTACCTATGATCAATTTATACGAAGATGGAACTGTTCAATCAGACAAGCAATATTTTCTTCCGTATCTTCAAGCTCATCTGCGATTTGAGAAATCGTTTTTCCTTTTTCAAGTTTTTTCTGAATAAGAGTGCTTCTTTCTGCTTTTCTACCTTCTTCTCGTCCTTGCTTTCTACCTTCTTCTCGTCCTTGCTTTCTACCTTCTTCTCTCCCCTGCTCTCTTGCCTCTTCTCTCTGCACTTCGATATCTGTCTCATAGTCATATTCGTCTAATAACATATTGACAACCTCGCTTCCTTTTCGCATTAAATAATCAGCAAGAATCCCTTTTTCAATGCACTCTTTTATCGCTTTTTTATAAGGCTCTTCCTCCCCGGAGATCTGATAGTTCTGCACGATTTCCATGAACTGGCTGTATTCTTTCAGTACCTGACACTTTTCTAAGATTTCATGATGCTCTTCCGGCCGGATATTGATGACCTTTACTTTTAATTCCAGACTCGGCTCACCGTCTTTTACGATATAGGCATCTGACAGGCGCAGTTCTTTTTCCTTTTCCCACTTTTCTTTTCCGTTATAGAATGTGTAAAATTCCGGTGTCGGAAGGGAAACGATTTTCTTTTTATATCGGCTTCTCGGTGGCACGAGTCTTTCATATGCACGCCCGATGTACAGCAGACTCCGAAGGGGCATGTTTTCGTTGATCGTAGACTGATGCTCGCCGAATACGATCACTTTTCCTCCTGCGTCAAAAGAAATATCATTTTGAAAATTCATGTAGATCGTATTGTCTACACGGAATCTGCGAATCTTCGTTCCTTCCGGCAACGGCTCATCATGGATTGCATTAAAAAGCGCGATCTCATTCGCTTCTGCTGATTCGTCCTCATAGAACAGATCTACAAAGACACTGTTTTTAATTTCTCTGTTTTCTTTTCCTGCCATAGGCTCTCCTTTCATGTGCATGAATAAGTCCTGCAGTACAGGCGGGAAAATACTTTTAAGCTTACTGTTTTCAAACTTGCTGCTTTTAGGTTTGCTTTTGCCAAAAGTTTTTCCTCTGAAAAAGAAAACTTTTTCTCTTTTTTAAGACCTTCTCTTAAAAATCAGTATACGAAAAAAAGAACTATTCTACAAGGCTATCCACGCAAAAACTGTTGTTGTATTGTATCGGGTAATTTTGAGGGAATTCCTCAGACCGGCGAAGCTGCCGGTATCTTTCACAGAAAGAATTTCTGTGAGTGGAATTATCATAGCATCTATATTTTATCGCAATGCTATGTTTACATTTTTAACTAAGTTCAGACTAACTTCCGGTATTCCAATTAGGGGAGTTCTCAGATTGCCTCCCCTTCTCTGTAAATTTAATTAAGATCCGTTCCTCCCAAGTTGAAACTCTTCAATCAGATGAGCTATGTTTTCTTCCGTATCTTCAAGATCATCTGCAATTTCAGAAATTGTTTTTCCTTTTTCAAGCTTTTTCCGAATTAAGGCGCAAGTTTTTTGAAGAGTCCCTTGCTTTCTACCTTCTTCTCTTCCCTGCTCTCTTGCCTCTTCTCTCTGCACTTCGATATCTGTCTCATAGTCGTATTCGTCTA
>ERZ1673697.415-NODE-415-length-68040-cov-17.518688_pt1 | contig 68040 bp, 68 predicted proteins | sample MGYA00580227_ERZ1673697 | MGnify/ENA primary metagenome ERZ1673697 (study PRJEB41218, sample SAMN15661759) | gut metagenome | host: Homo sapiens | place: Canada: London | collected 2015-08-20/2019-03-30 | study: EMG produced TPA metagenomics assembly of... | reverse complement strand
TGGCACTTTGGGCAGACATATTCATTTTTGAATTACAGTTTGCGGAAACTCAAGGAGCGGAATTGGAATTGATATGGTATTTACGGCGAACAACATCCGCCAGGCGCAGAAGCTGCTGGAAGAGTATCCGATTGAAATGCTGCTGTGTGACATTGATATGCCACAGGGCAACGGGCTGGAGCTTCTGGAATGGATCCGGTACAAAAAGCTGGATATCGAATGTACCTTCCTGAGCAGCTATGCAAATTTCGCGTATGCGCAGATGGCGCTGAAGCTGTCATCAAGGGAATATCTGTTAAAACCGATTTCCAATGTGGATCTGGAAACAGCGCTGCGCAGAATTGTCGGGATTGTGCAGGAAAAACATCAAAAACAGAAGAAACAGGAGAAAAAAGGAGAGAATGAAAAGCAATTCTGGGAGGATCTTCTGGTTCAGTGTCTGCAGGAGGAGTATTGGATTGAAAGGGCAAAAAAGAGCGGATATTGTACTCCGGATGAGACCTTCCGTCTGATTCTGCTGCGGGTACTGGAAATTCCGGATAAGGAACATTATAAAAAAGAGATCAGTTTATATAATTTTGTGATTACAAATGTTCTGACGGAATATGTGGAAACAACAGAAATGAAACTGGAAACCGTGGTACATGTCAGCGATCTGGAATGGGCAGTTGTGTTGCGAAATCACGGAAGTGCGATGGGAACGCAGGAGGAACTGGCAGAACTGCGGACCTGTCTGGCGGGTGCGTTTCCGGCAAGATTCTGCATGTACATGGGAAAACCGGCGGTACTGGATGAGATTTCAAAGAGCCGCGATCAGCTCGAAGAGATGGAAAAGTATGTAGTGCCGGATGAAACAGGGATTCTGTATGAGACACGCTGGTCCTTCGTAGAGCGTGATTATCAGGAAGTGCCGTGGAAAACGTATCTGGCTGAGATGGAGCGATCCGATTCCCTTGCGGCTGTGCGGGAAAAGCTGCAGGAATATCTGAAAAAGCGTGAGAAAAGTGGCGGTCTGCGAAAAGATTTCACAAGTCGTTTTTTTGAAGAAATGATACAGAATATATATGTTTATTTAAAAGAGAGCAATATCGTTTTCGGACAGATTTTTGACAGTGAAGAGTATGAAACGAAACGGAGAGAGGCGGTTCTCTCTGTGGTAGGTGCCCATGCGTTCATCGATTATCTGTTTGATGTGCTGGAAGGTCAGAAAAAGAACGAATCCCGCAGTGACAATGTGGTGGAGCAGCTAAAAGACTATATCGAACAGAATCTGAACGAGGATCTTTCAAGATCCGTGCTTGCAGGAAAAGTGTTCCTCTCAGAGGACTACGTTTCCAAAATTTTTATGAAAACAACGGGAATGTCGCTTCCGAATTATATTGCTGAGCGGCGCATTGAGCGGGCAAAGGAGTATTTGCGCGGTTCATCGCTTCCGATTAGCAAAATTGCGATGGAAGTCGGCTATGGAAATTTTTCTTATTTCAGTAAAACGTTCCGGGAGCTGGTCGGATGTACACCAAATGAGTACCGGAGCAGACAAAAATAACAAAAAAACGATGTCAATAACAAAAAAACGTTCTGATTAAAAAAGAGATGTGAAAAGACATCTCTTTTTTAATATACAGACTGCCGGAAAATGATAGAAAAACGCCCCTCTTTTTTGTATAATATGTTCATCGGTTGAAACGAGAGCATGAAAAAGAAAAATTGTAACGATTCAGAGCCATGCGAAATGGAAGAAAAATCGAGATGGGACTCTGAACAGTTACGAAAAATTTAAAGGAAAGAAGGGATGATATGTGAGCGCCAACCATAGTAAAACCAAAAAGAAAAGCTCCATAGGATTTGTAGAGGAAGTGAGAAGAAGCAGGCCATTATATTTACTGATGCTTCCTTCCATCATCATTTTTGCACTGTTTACGTACTATCCGATGTACGGAATTGTGATTGCATTTAAAAACTTTACACCTGCGGAAGGAATTATGGGAAGCAGCTGGGCTGGACTGAAATACTTCAAACAGTACTTTAACTCCTATCAGTTCGGTCTGACCATTAAAAACACAATTATCATCAGTCTTTACACCATCGCGGTAACATTCCCGCTTCCGGTTATCATGGGACTGCTGGTTAACCAGATGAAGGCACAGAAGTTTAAAAAATTCTTCCAGGTATCAACCTATCTGCCGCACTTCATCTCCACCGTTGTTATGGCCGGAATGCTGATCCTGTTTCTTTCCCCAAGTACAGGTATTATCGCAAAGCTGGTGGGACTGCTTGGATTCAAGCTCCAGAACCTGATGGGAAGTGCAAAAGCATTCCCGCACATTTATGTATGGTCTGAGGCATGGCAGCATGTAGGATGGGACAGTATCCTCTATATCGCAACACTTTCCTCTGTAGACCCGACCCTGTATGAAGCGGCAACAATGGACGGCGCCAACAAATGGCACAAAATGATCCACATCGACGTTCCGGCTCTGCTGCCGACGGCAACCATCATGTTTATCATGAGAATGGGAAGCGTTATGAGCATTGGATTTGAGAAGGTTTACCTGCTGCAGAATACACTGAACAGTACTTCAAGTGAGATCATTTCCACCTATGTGTATAAGATGGGTCTTGTGAGCAGCCAGTACAGCCTTTCCGCTGCAATTGGCCTGTTCAACAACATTATCAACCTGATTCTTCTTCTGGCAGTCAACTTCATTTCCAGTAAAATGAGTGATACCTCACTGATCTGACAGAATTTTGAGCCTACATAGGAATGGAGAGCAAAAATATGAGTAAAGCAAAAGCAGTATCAACAAATAAAGTAAAGAAATCCAGAGAAGACTGGATTTTCGATATCATCCTGTATACGATCGGCGTGCTTCTGATCATCATCACCCTGTATCCGATGTACTTCATCATCATTGCATCGTTCAGTGATCCGGCAGCCGTATCCAACGGACAGATTATGTTCCTTCCGAAAGGAGTTAACTTCAAAGGATACAAACAGCTGGCGAGCTATGCAAAGCTGTGGACCGGCTACCGTAACACGATTGCTTACGTAATTATGGGAACACTTGTGACAATTGTTGTCAATATTCCGGCTTCCTACGCGCTTTCCAGAAAGCATTTATATGGAAGAAAATTCTTCACGGCATTTTATCTGATCCCGATGTTCTTCACCGGTGGTCTGATCCCGACCTACCTGGCAGTACAGAGATTTCATCTGCTGGATACCTTCTGGGTTATGGTTGTTCCGTTCTCCGTTGTAACGTATTACATCATCGTAGGACGAACGTTCTTCAACAACAGTATCCCGGAGGATCTCTGGGAGGCGGCGCAGCTGGATGGATGTGGATACCTTGGATTCTTCTTCAAGATTGTGCTTCCGCTTTCCAAAGCCGTTATCGCTGTTATTGCCCTGTGGGCAGCAGTAGGACAGTGGAACTCCTACTTTAATGCATTGATTTATATCCGAAGCGAAAGTCTGCAGCCGCTGCAGATTGTCCTTCGAAGCATTCTGGTCGGCAATCAGACCATGAGTGCCATGAGTACCGGCGCTGCAGCCGTTGAGGCAAAGCAGATGGCCGATCTTATCAAATACGCGATCATCGTGGTTTCCTCCGCGCCGATCATGTGTATGTACCCGTTAGTGCAGAAATACTTCAATCAGGGTGTTATGCTCGGATCCCTGAAAGGCTGATCCTGCGGACAGGAGAGAAGTATTGCAAATAAAAAAATCATAAAGGAGAGATGATGATGAGAAAGAAAACGAAAATGGCCTGGAGCGTTGCTCTTTCGGCCGCAATGGCAGCCGGACTGCTTGCAGGATGTGGAAGTAATGGAGGAGCGGAAAGTACGAGTGGAAGCACTGCAGCAAGTTCTGCCAAGACAGAATCTTCTGCCGGCGATACAGCAGATACCAGTGACCGCCCAACCTACAAAATTGCAACGGTAAGATGGACCGATACCTGGCCGACCGATTTCCTGCATGAAGGCGTCATGAAAGAAATCGAGGACAAGATGAATATCAACATCGACTGGCAGGTTTATTACAACAGTGACTGGTCCGAGCAGAAATCTCTGCTGCTGGCTTCCGGAGACCTCCCGGATGCATTTCTTGGCTCCATCTGCTTAACACAGGCAGATATGGCACAGAACAAATCGGCATTCCTGGATCTGACAGATCTGATCGAAAAAGATATGCCGAACCTGAAAGCAGCCTTTGAGGCTGATCCGGAACTGAAAGCAGTCTGCACCAGCCGTGACGGAAGAATCTACAGCTTACCGAAGAAGCTTCCGCTTCGTCCGAAGGTTTGCGGCGATGTTATGTGCATCAACCAGGAATGGCTGGATAACTTAGGACTGGAAACACCGAAGACCTATAAAGAGCTGGAAGAGGTTCTTGTTAAATTTGCAACAGAAGATGCTGATGGTGACGGGGATCCGACCAACGAAATCGGTATCACAAATTCAGCAGGCAGCGGACTGTTAAGCGGTGATCTGCGCCACATTCTTTCCCCGTTCGGAACCATGGTAAGCCGTGACGGAAACTACATGGGACTGAATGGCGAAGGAAAACCGGTCTTCATGCCGATGGAAGAAAATTACAAAGAAGCAGTAAAATGGATGCGTCAGTTATGGGAAGAGGGCGTTGTTGACCCTGAGTACTTCACACAGGATGGCTCCATGAAGACAGCAAAACAGCAGGCAGATGGAGGTTCTCAGGTAGGTCTTATCTTTGGATGGACTGCAGATGCTGAGGTTGGCCCGAACGTAAATCAGTTTAAGACCCTTGAGGCAGTAGAAGGCTACGATGGAAACCACTACGTAGAAGCAGCAACCAATTACCTTGATATCTCCGACCGTGAGCTCATGATCTCCAAAGACTGTAAAGATCCTGACACCCTGCTGAAATGGGCGGATGAATTTTACACCGATCTTGCATCGTTACAGACCTTCTATGGTACGATCGGAAGCCAGATCACAGACAATGGCGACGGAACCTACAATGTAGATGTGCCAAGCGATGGATCTTCTCTGGATACTTCCGCATGGTCCAACTCCTTACGTGACTTCGGACCAAAATACATGAACGGGGATTTCTATGACAAAGTTTCTCTTCCGGAAGATCAGGGCGACGGTGTCAAACTGGCAGACGATGCAATCAACGAGAAATATGTTGATACTGAGAAAAACTGCGGATTCCCGATGGTTCAGTATACCGACGAAGACCTTTCCAGAATCACGGCAATCGGAACCGATATCTATAAATATGTAGAAGCACAGTATGCACACTGGGTAGTAGACGGCGGCATCGATGATGAATGGGATTCCTACATCGATCAGCTGAAAGCTATGGGTATTGACGAGTTCCTCCAGATTCAGACAGATGCTTACAATGCATACAAAGAAAATCTGGCAAAATAAACAGAAAAAAATATTACCTGTAAGAAGCAGGTGTTGATCCGGCGGGTCAATGTCTGAGGTGCAAAACAGCAGGAGAAACGGCAGGCCAGAAATGACCTGCCGCTTTTGACAAAAGGAGGATTTTTACATGTTTTTGGAAAAAGAGGGTAAGTTAATTTATTCCTACGATGGCGAGACCGTCTGCATCGAAGCGTGGGGGAAAGATGCACTGCGTGTGCGCGCGACAAAAAACCGAAGTTTTACCGGCCGTGACTGGGCACTGGAAGCAAAGGACGCGCATGCGGGAGAGGTTGAAATCTTTGAGGATCCATCAGCAAAAGGCGGAGCCTTTGCCAATATGTACGAGGGAACGGATACTTCCTACGGAAAAATCACAAATGGAAAGCTTCATGCAGTGATCGATTCCGGCAGCGTTATTACGTTCTATCATGAGGATGGAAGAGTTCTGTTAAAGGAGCATTTCCGCCGTCTACGCGATGAGGAAAGCATGCCGCTCAATATCATGGGACGCGAGTACAGCAACGGCGTCGGGGATAATTTCCGTATTGTAGCGCGGTTTGTAGCAAGAAAAGGTGAGAAAATCTTCGGAATGGGACAGTATCAGCAGCATGAGCTGGATCTGAAGGGCTGTATGCTGGAGCTGGCACAGAGAAACTCACAGGTCAGTGTTCCGTTCTATCTTTCCAGTATCGGCTACGGCTTCTTATGGAACAATCCGGGCGTCGGACAGGTGATGTTTGCGAATAATGGAACGGAATGGGTAACGGAATCCGGGAAAGAGATCGATTATCTTGTGATTGCAGGTGATACGCCTGCCGAGATCGAGGAGAATTATATGACGCTGACCGGAAAACCGCCGATGATGCCGGAATATGGCATGGGCTTCTGGCAGTGTAAGCTCCGCTACTGGAATCAGGAACAGCTTCTGTCTGTAGCAAGAAAATACAAAGAGCTTGGCGTACCGCTTGATGTGATTGTCGTCGATTTCTTCCACTGGACGAAGCAGGGTGAGTTCAAATTTGATCCGAAATACTGGCCGGATGTGCCGGGTATGTGCCGCGAATTAAAGGAGATGGGAATTCAGGTTGTTGTATCGGTATGGCCGACCGTCGACATTTATTCCGAAAACTTTGAGGAGATGAAAGAGAAGGGCTATCTGGTTCGCACGGAGCACGGTGTACCGCTGACGATGCTCTGCGGTGGAAATGAAGTCTTCTTCGATGCAACCAACCCGGATGCAAGAACGTATGTCTGGGAAAAAATCAAGAAAAATTATTACGATCAGGGTGCAAAACTCTTCTGGCTGGATGTGGCAGAGCCGGAATACAGCGTTTACGATTTCAGGAACTACCGCTATCAGCTCGGAAGCGTACAGGAGGTCGGAAATATTTATCCGAAATATTATCTGAAAGCGTTCTATGACGGCATGACGGCAGAAGGCGATACCATGCCGATCAGCCTGATCCGTTCTGCCTGGGCAGGCAGCGCGAAATATGGTGCACTCGTATGGTCAGGCGATATTGTAAGTACCTTTGAGTGCTTCCGGCGCCAGGTACAGGCAGGGCTTAACATGGCGATTGCCGGTATTCCGTGGTGGACCACCGATATTGGCGGTTTCCACGGCGCCAGAACCGACGACCCGGATTTCCATCGTCTGTACATCCGCTGGTTTGAGTACGGATGCTTCTGCCCTGTCATGCGTCTGCACGGAAACCGCAACCCACAGGAGGGCTACGGTGCAGAACAGATCGGATCCGGCAGTGACAATGAGATCTGGAGCTTTAGCGATGAGGCATATGAGATTTCAAAGAAATACATTTTCCTGCGTGAGCGCCTGAGAGATTATATCCGGGCACAGATGAAGAAAGCACATGAGGATGGAACCCCGGTGATGCGGCCTGTTTTCTATGATTTCCCGGCCGATCAGGAAAGCTGGAATGTGGAGGACGCTTATCTGTTCGGACCGGATCTCTATGTTGCACCTGTGATGGAGGATCACGTAATGGAGCGCGAGGTTTATCTTCCAGCCGGAACGGCATGGTTTAACGCATGGACCGGAGAGAAGTATGAGGGAGGACAGAAGATAACGGTTGCTGCTCCGATGGATACTATTCCGGTATTCGTAAAGGAAGGAGCAGATACCGAACATCTGCTGAATATTTTCTCGGAATAAGAGAATGTTCCCGTTCACCGGTACCAGGCGAACGGGAATAGAAAATCCTGTTCCTGCCATGTGAAACACGGACTCTGCATGGACAAAGCCGGAAAATATGGTATAATGGGCTGTGTTACAAAGAACATAGCTGCAAATGCATTCCGTGAGTGTAAAAGGACTGCCGGAGCTGCGAGGTAAGGTGCGGCGTCCGGCAGTCGCTCTGCAGACAGAAAAAAAGGAGGGGTGGATGCGCTTATGAATCTCTGGCAGAAAGGAAAACGAAGGATGCTGCGCAGCGTTCGAATACGCAGTTTGAAGGATACGTCCCTGCGGCTTGGAACTCCGGTTTTTCTGGTCCTGATGGGGCTTGTTGTCTGCCTGCTCTGGGGCGTTTGGGAAAACCGCAAGCTGGCAGATAAATATATTGCCGATACGGCAAAGCTCTATGTCGATCAGATCAACCGTGATATGTCGCAGATCAACAGTGAACTGATCTATCTGCTGGATTCTGACAGCAACATCAAAGAAATCCCGGATCAGATAACATCGACAGATGCTCAGTATTATGAAATGGAGCGGACGCTGCGGGAGCGAAACCGTGTGCTGAAAATCCGTTACCATGAGGTACAGACATTCTTCGTCTACGGTCAGAAAGCCAATGTTCTGATTACGGACAGCGGAACTATGTTTACCGAGAGTAAGGGAATGACAACGCTGAATCAGATGCTGATGTCCTATCTGCAGATTATGACATCAAAGGATTCGATCAGCACACAATGGACTGTGATTACGTTTGGCGACGACGACTATATTGTCGGCTGGTACGCGAAAAACAAAAAAGTTATCGGCTGCGTCATCAATCTGAATCTGATTTTCCGGACCATCCGCGCCAAAACAGAGGAGTATGATGTCATTCCGTTTATGGTAGATGCCAGAGGGCGCGTGATGACGCAGGCAGACACATCGGAAAAATATAAGAATGAGATTATCGATTTTTCCAAAGCGGGAAAGAAAAAGGAGAAAAATGCGACGGTCTATTCCTACCAGCTTGGCACGGTCGGAAAAATCAATCTTATGGTTCTTCCGGGAGGAGGTATTCTTGAGAATGTACTGATTATGCAGATTGCATTCGTCGTCCTGATCGCGGTTCTTCTGATTGTCTGCGCACTGGAAATTACAGCATATTACCACCGGATTCTGGAACCGCTGGAAAAATTCGGACAAAAACTGGAGGAGCTGGAAAAAGAACAGAGTCTGAATGACGATGGAAGCAACAATCTGTTAGAGCTGGAGTCTGTGAGCGGCAAATTCAAGGAACTGCTGCGGAAAATACAGGGATTGAAAATTGCGATCTACGAAAAAGAGCTTGCCGAACAGAAAGCCGAGCTGGAATATACGCAGGAACAGATCAAGCCACATTTTTTCCTGAACTGCCTGAGCCTGATTCATGGCATTGCAGATAAGAATCATGAGGGAGAGATTGTGGAAATTACAACGGTGCTGTCGGATTATATGCGCTATATTTTTCAGGATTCCAAGAAACAGCGGAATGTGGAGGAAGAGCTGGAACACATTGAGGCATATATCCGCATCCAGAAGCTGCGGTACGGAGAAGAAGCCTTTTCCTTTGAAGCGACGATGGACGGTGATATCGGAGAATGGAAGGTTCCGTCTCTCCTGTTGCAGACACTGGTGGAAAACTCCGTAGTACACGGTGTATCCCTGGACCGGAAGAGCGAGATTTCCCTGTATCTGACAAATGAAACGTATGAAGACGGCGAGTACCTCTACATTTGCATTTCCGATACCGGAAACGGATTCTCAAAAGAAGCATTGGATGCGATCGAACATGACACGCCGATCATCTATCACGGCCGCCACCATGTCGGCATTTCCAATATCAAACGCCGTCTGGCACTGATGTACGGGGAACGGGCAAGTATTACGTGTTCTAACATGGATGAAAATTACGGAGCTGTTGTAGAAGTACGGCTTCCGAAGACAGAATAAAGAGAAGAGAGAATAGCAAAGGCGGGAATTCCGGGAAAAGATGCAGGAGGTTCCCGCTTTTTTGTCGGGAGAGCGATCGGACAAAAGGAACTCCTGGGAGGCGTTTGAAAAAAATGACAGGAGTTCCCGGAAGCTTTGGATTCCGAAGAACTCCTGTAAAGGGGAGAGATAATTCAAAAATTGTGTTTAAAATCAGATACGGGAAACTCCGTCATCGGTATAACGCTCGTAGGAAGCGCCTTCGTATCCGACCATGCGGATGCTTTCCTCTTTGATATCCGGTACGGATTCTGCAAAATCGGCAACCGGGATTGCGCAGCCTTTGCGGATGAAGAGCGGAACCTCATTCAGGGCAACTTCTACGTAGTGGATACCTTTCGGAAGAACCTCCTGGAACATGTTTCCATTGCCGAGGAATTTTACAAACATCATTTCTTCCGGCAGATATACGTAACGGCCGATGGCATTCTGGGTGTAAACCGGTGCGATCATGATCTCATTACCGATCATCAACTGATCTTCTGTATTTCTTGCCAGCTTGTCATCCGGGTAAACGAAGGCAAGCGGTTTGAAGTACATATCATCGTTTAAAGCAGCCTTCATGTACTCGCTGTACAGATACGGAACGAGGCGGTAGCGGACGCCGATGACGTTGCGGAAGTCCTCGATATGCTCAAACTGGTAAGGTTCCTGCTCACGTGTTCCGAGTGCAGCATGGTTTCTCATCAGAGGAGTGAAAACACCAAGTGCCAGCCAGCGGAGCAGCAGGTCTCTTGTGGTATTTGCACCGAATCCGCCGAGGTCGGCTCCGGTATAGAGGAAACCGCACATGTTGAGGGACGGCATCATCTTCAGGTTCAGCAGGATGTGTGACCACCACGAGCAGTTGTCTCCGGTCCAGATTCCACCGTAACGGTGCATGCCGATGTAGGAAGAACGGGAGAACATCAGGATTCGCTTATCCGGGGAAATTCGTTCAAAAGCTTCACCGGCAGAACGGGTCATGTTGTAGCCAAACAGATTGTGTACCTTGTCATGGCGGACCTGTTCGCCGTTTACGTTGTGATAGAAGCGTTTATAGTCCTCATGGTTGTTTGCCAGTGCCTGAAGCTTTCCGCCTACCATGTAGTGCGGAACCTCCGGGTCACCTTCCGCATATTTCTTTGCGGTCTCCTTGAAATCAGCAAGGCCTTCCTGGGAATAGAAGATGGATGGCTCGTTCATGTCATTCCAGAAGGCATCGATTCCCTTGGAAACGAGAACATCGTATTTGTCACCAAACCATTTTCTGGCATCTGCATTTAAGACATCCGGGAAATGAGTCCAGCCCGGCCATACAGTAGCTTCGAAGTAGGAGCCATCCTCACGGCGGCAGAAGTAGCCTTTTTCACAGCCCTCTTCGTAAATGTCATAACCCTCTTCGACTTTCACACCGGCATCGATGATCGGAACGAGATGGATCTTTTCTTTTTTCATATCCTGTACAAATCCCTCGAAATCCGGGAAACGTTCTTCGTTTACGGTGAAGTCCTTGTAATCCTGCATGTAGTCGATATCCATGTAAACCATATCGAGCGGCACATGGTTTTCGCGGTATTTTTTCACTACCGTGCGGAAATCATCCTCTGTTTTGTAGCCCCAGCGGCTCTGACCGTAACCGAAAGCAAACTTCGGAGCAATGTAGCTGCGTCCGATAATGCCACGGAACTGTTTTACGATATCAAGATCGGAATCACCGGTGATCATGTAAACGTAGAGATCTGCGTTTTCGCAGGAAACGGTCATCGTATCGGAAGTTGTGTAGCCGATATCGAAACGCAGGGTGCCCGGATAATCGAAGAAGAATCCTACGTGTGTCTTGCCGGAGATGATGATGAAGTTGTGTGCTGCATACAGAGAGGTTTTGCTCTCTACGTGGTTTGGATCATCGGCGCAGTCACTGATGTAAAGAAAGCCGCGTTTGTTGATACCGCGGTTGGCTTCGCCAAGTCCGAATACCATGTCATCGTCAGCAAGCTTTGTGGTGAAGGAAAAGCCGTTCTCGGTGGAGAAGGTACCGTAATCCGGGTTTCCTTCGGAAGAGGGGATCTCTTTTACAACGGCTTCGGTTTCAAATGGGGTTCCGTAGACAAATTTTTTTACCATGTCATCCTCCTTGTAACATAAATGGAAAATATAGTGTTTTGGTGAGGTTTAGCGCAACACCTTTATAATTTTATTATAACAGGGATCAGGAAAATGTCTAGCAAAAATCATCCTTTTTTTAACCGAATCAAGTAAGTCCCCTGCTTCCATTGCGAAAAGCAATAAGCAGTGGGTGGGGACTTGCTTGTATCAGGAGTGGTACAAGCCACTCCTGATAAGCTGCGAAGCAGCTATTCGGTTATGAGCAAGTAGCGAAGCGGATTGCGAATATCCGCTTTGACCAAAAAACGCGGTAACTGCGCAGAGTCATGCGAAAGGGAAGAAAAATCAGTCTTTTTCGGAAATTTCGGCTGATGTTTTCTCTTCTGTGCGTTTTCGGAAATCCCGGGGGCTGCAGCTGTAGGTACGAAGGAAGATTTTGGAATAGTAGCTCTGATGATTGAAGCCGCATGCAGTACAAATTTCCGCGATCGACAGTTTCGTATTGTTTAAAAGATGGCAGCTCACCTCCAGGCGGTAATGGTTCAGAAAATCGATCGGACTCTGGTTCAGATAACGGCGGAAAATCTGACAGCACTTGTTGCGGCAGACTTTTCCGGCGGCCGCAATTTCGTCGAGATTGATGGACTCGCTGTAGTGGCTGTAAATATAAGACACCATATCACGCTGTACGAGAAGATCCGGCTCCTTCGGTTTTGCGGCCGCCTCATTTGGCATCATCGGATGGCTGCGCAAAAGACGGCACCATAAAAGCGATAGAAGTGCGGCGGCTTCTATTTCATAGGCGGCCGGATGCTCTTTTTTAATGCGGAGAATTTCAGGAAGAAGCTGCAGTGCTTCGGCATCCTCCGGAAACTCCGGTTTTAAATGAAGATATTCCAGAGACGGATTCGAGAGAACCGGTGCAATATACGACTGGTACAGAACACTGTTCGTGATGAAAATTTTGGGATGACACAGAATACGGATAAAATCGCAGTCCTGCCCGTTTTCGGAATATCCATAGTGCATTTGGCGGGAATTGACCATGAGTGCTTCACCGGTGTTTAATAGAACACGTTTTCCATTCATATAATAGTTCATCTGTCCGGAGCGGATATACACCCATTCGATGTCTTCATGCCAGTGGCAAAGTGCCCTGTGATTCGGATAGGCGGAAAGAAGTCCTTCCCGAATAGAAAGCGGAATGCCGACTTCATCGTAACGGACGATTTCAGATGCATCCTGCATGATTTTTGTTATAGGATCATTGACCATAAAAAGCTCCTCTTTCGTCTTGTTAAAAAATACAATAATTATAAAATACGGAATGTTGTCATTGAAAAAACGCTAAATTCGAGATAATATATTATAACATATCATAATGTTGAGGTCAAAAGGTGTTTAGCCCCATTTGATACTATAGCAATCGTCGAAAACAATATGCACAAAGAAAAGGAGAAAAGGGAAAAACATGAATCAGGTAGAACGAAGAAAAAAACAGATGGAGCGTTTGTAAATCCGCCGTTTTACTGCGATTACGGAAAAAATATCGAGGTCGGTAAAAACTTCTTTGCAAATTATAATTGTATGATTATCGATGTGGCAAAGGTTACCATTGGGGAGAACTGTATGATGGCGCCGAATGTTGCAATTTATACCGCTGGTCATCCAATTCATCCGGCAGCAAGAAATTATGCTTATGAATATGGGATTGAGGTAACGATCGGTGATAATGTATGGCTTGGCGGAAACACGGTTGTTGTGCTGGGGGTACATATCGGAAGTAATGTGGTTATCGGAGCAGGAAGCGTCGTGACAAAAGATATTCCGGACTGGAGCGTTGCCGTGGGAAATCCGTGCCGTGTGGTAAAAAAGATTACAGAAGAAGATAAACAGTATTATTTCAAGGACAGAAAATTTGATGATGAGGCATGGGAGGTCATCAAAGATCTGTAAAAACGAAAAGCTTTCCTGGGCAGTCATGCGATGAAAAAAACTCTGTACCGTATCCATCCGGGAATTTCCGGGGATGTGGTGCAGAGCTTTTTTCGATAGGGGGCAGGAGATTCTGCCAGATTTTGCTATGGCAAAAAAAATGTGAATCCTGTTTTTGGGCAACAAAAAATGCCCAGAGCCGGAATCGAACCAGCGACACGAGGATTTTCAGTCCTCTGCTCTACCAACTGAGCTATCTGGGCATTTGGATTTCCTGTTGGAAACCTTTGTTAATATAACATGAATTCACGAAAATTGCAACTGTTTTGTTGGAAATCGTGAAAAAATTGTGCTTTTGGGGGAATGGCGGTGTATTTTCGTTCGAGAATGTGGTAGTATAAAAGGTATGCAAAGAGGAAGCAAGGAGAAGTATTAAAAAGATTATGAAAATTATTCTGACTGCGGTCAACGCAAAATATATTCATTCCAATCTTGCAGTTTACACGCTGCAGGCGAGCGCGGAGAAAGCCGGTGTGTTCCCGGAGATCCGTGAGTTTACGATCAACCAGTCAAAAGATTCCATGCTGCGGAGTCTGTTTCTGGCGTATGCGGATGTCGTCTGTGTGTCGTGTTATATCTGGAACATATCTATTGTGGAAGATTTGATTACGGAATATCACAAAATCAGCCCGGAAACGAAGATCTGGCTTGGCGGGCCGGAGGTGTCGTACCACGCGGAGGAGATGCTGGAGCAGTATCCGTTCCTTGACGGAATCATGAAGGGTGAGGGCGAAATTACCTTCCGTGAACTGGCAGTGTATTACCAGAATCAGGAGAACGGCACGGAGGGGAAAACGCTTGAAGAGATCCACGGCATTACATACCGTGATGCAGAAGGAGCCATCAAAAGCAACCCGTGGCGTCCGGTCATGGATCTGTCCGAGGTGGATTTTCCGTATGCGAATCTGAAAAAATTCGAGAACCGCATCATTTATTATGAGTCAAGCCGCGGTTGCCCGTTTTCATGCAGTTACTGTCTTTCTTCTATTGATAAGCGGCTTCGGTTCCGAAATCTGGCTCTGGTCAAAAAGGAACTCGCCTTTTTCCTGGAACAGAAAGTACCGCAGGTCAAATTTGTGGACCGTACGTTCAACTGCAAGAAAGACCATGCAATGGCGGTCTGGAAATTTATTGCGGAGCATGACAACGGCGTGACGAATTTCCACTTTGAGATTGCCGCTGATCTGATGACTGAGGAGGAACTGAAACTCTTAAATACCCTGCGTCCGGGGCTGGTACAGCTTGAGATCGGTGTTCAGTCTACGAATCCGCAGACGATCGAGGCGATCCACCGGAAGATGGATTTTGGAAGAGTCACAGAGATTGTAAACCGGATTGCGAAGGGAAGAAACATCCATCAGCATCTCGACCTGATCGCGGGCCTGCCGTATGAGGATTATGACAGTTTCCGCCGTTCGTTTGCGGATGTCTATGCACTGCGTCCGCAGCAGTTACAGCTGGGATTTTTGAAAGTGCTGCGCGGTTCTTTCATGTATGAGCATACCGAGAAATATGACTGTCATTATCAGGAGCGCGAACCATATGAGGTACTGTACACGAAATGGCTGCCGTACGACGATGTGCTGAAGCTCAAAGACGTGGAGGAGATGGTGGAAGTCTACTACAACAGCGGCCAGTTCGTCCACACACTGCCGATGATCGAGCGTCTGTATGAGAACCCGTTCGATTTCTTCCAGGAGCTCGGCGATTTCTACCGGGCAAAGGGCTACAGTGAGGCGGCACATAACCGGATTCAGCGGTATGAAATTCTGCTCGAGTTTTTGCAGGACGAAAAACAGCAGGACGAAGCATTCTTCCGTCAGATGATGGTGCTCGATCTGTATGCGCGTGAAAATATGAAGACACGGCCGCGCTTTGCAAAAGATCCGTCCGAATGGAAAAACGAGTCGCGTGACTTTTATCAGAAAGAAGCCGAAACGAGAACACTTCTGCCATCGTATACGACATACGATTGGAAGCAGCTGCAGCGCATGACGCATGTGGAAGTTTTTGATTACGATGTGCTCGGAAACGGGGAAAAGGCGCGTACGGTACTCCTGTTTGATTATCAGAAGCGCGATCCGCTGACGGGAAATGCGGAGATGATCGACTGCAGTGAGTTTTTTTACGCTTGACATTTCAAAAGAACATGAGATACTAGAAAAGGTAATAAAAGATGAAAATACAAGATTTTGTAGTGCTCGATCTTGAGACAACGGGTCTTTCTGTAAAGGAAGACCAGATTCTGGAGATCGGTGCAGTAAAAGTGCAGGGCGGAGAGGTCACGGCATCGTATGAGACTTTCGTCAATCCGGGCAGAAAAGTGCCGGAGCGGATCACGGAACTCACCGGAATCCGGGATGAGATGATTGCGGATGCGCCCGATGTGGAGACTGCTGTCCGCGGCTTTCTGGATTTCTGCGGCGGCCTGCCGCTTCTGGGGCACAATATTCTGTTCGATTACAGCTTCATCAAGCAGGCAGCGATAAATGCCCGTCTGGACTTTGAAAAAGAAGCGTGGGATACGTTGAAAATTGCACGGAAAGCCCTCCCGGATCTGGAGAGCAGAAGCCTTGAAGCACTCTGCGGCTACTATCAGATCCCGCGGGAACACGCACACCGTGCAATGGACGATGTGCTGGAAACGCTGGCACTGTTCCGAAAACTGGAAGAAGGATTTTCGGAAGATCACCCGGAATGGTTTGCCGCAGCGCCTCTGAAGGCCAAAATGAAACGCGAGGTTCCGGCGACGGAGGCACAGAAAAAATATCTGGCGGACCTGATCCGGTACCATGAGCTGGATCTCGAACCGGAGTGGGGAGCACTCACAAAAAGCCGTGCATCCCGCATGATCGATCAGATTATTCTGGCACATGGAAGAATGGAAAAACGACAGAGAACTGAGAAAAAATAGAAGAGAAAAAGAAAGGATGGAACGATGAGTAATAAAGTCAATCGAAAAGCCCCGACAGAGGCACAGAAAAAGAAGAAAGATCCGCTGGCAAAGAAGAGAAATGCAGCAAAGATGCTGGCATTGATTCTTGCAGTGGTTATGGTGCTTGGTATGGTTCTTCCAGCACTTTTATGGCTGGTGTAAAGAGATTCTGTAAAAGACAGAGTGAAATGGGAAACGGATCAAGAAGAGGCACAGTATGAAAAACAGCAGAAAAATGAGAGGCCTGCTGGTGATGCTTATCGCATTCGCATTCTGCTTTCTGGCAGAACCAGTCAAAGCGGATGACCGGACAGCGCTGGACGGAATCTATGTAGAAGACATTTCCGTCGGCGGTATGACCGAAGAGCAGATCACACAGGCAGTAAACGACAAAATTGAACAGTTAAAACCCTCGGTTATCAACCTGTCTGCCGGAGAGCAGAATGCACAGGTGACAGCAGGGGATCTCGGACTTTCCTGCGCCAACCCGGAGGTGGCAAGAGAAGCCGTCACAATCGGGCAGGAAGGCAATGTACTGAAGCGGTTCCTGACACAGAACCGGCTCAAAAATGGAGAGACGGTGACGTTTTCCCTGAAATATACAGTCGATGGCGAGGCAGCGCGCCAGGCGGTAGAAAACAACACGGCCGTGCTGAACCGCGAGGCAACAGATGCAACGCTGACCCGCGAAAACGGCGAATTTATCGTCAATCCGGGCCAGACCGGATGCAGCGTCAACGTGGATGAGTCCACGGCGAAGGTTGTCAATTACCTGACGACAAGCTGGCGGGGCGGTATCGGCGGCGTAGAACTGGTAACAGAAGAAACACCGGCAGGCGGCAATCCGGAGCAGCTTGCACTTGTCAAAGATCTGCTCGGCGAGGGTATGACGGAGTATGGCAACGGTACGAGCGGCAGAAAACAGAATGTCGCAGTCGGCGCAGAGAAGATTAACGGAACGCTGGTACAGCCGGGCGAGGAATTTTCCGTAGAGGCGGTCGTTGTGCCGTTTGATGCGGAAAATGGTTATGCACTGGCAGCATCGTATGAGATGGGCAAGGTCGTCGATTCGTACGGCGGCGGTATCTGCCAGGTTTCCACAACGCTCTATGTTGCTGTCTTAAAAGCAGAGCTTGAGGTGACGGAGCGGTACAGCCATTCCATGATTGTCCACTATGTGGATCCGTCGATGGATGCGGCGATTGCAGAGGGATTGAAAGACCTGAAATTCATCAACAATACGGATGCGCCGATTTATATTGAGGCGAGCGCGGACGGAAGCACCCTGCATTTTGCCATCTACGGCCATGAGACGAGAGATCCGAACCGCACGGTCCGCTATGAGAGTGAGACGACAAGCACGGAGGATCCGACGCCGGGCCTGACGGAAGATGCGAATGCATCGTTTGGAACAATTGAACAGACATCGTACGGCTATCAGGGTTCGACGGCGCGGCTGTGGAAGATTGTGAATGACAATGGAAATGAGACGAAGGAGCAGGTGAATTCCAGCACTTACCGCATGACATCGGATGTCTATACCGTGGGAACAAAGACGGACAATGCAGCGGCGCGTGCGGAAATGCAGGCGGCGATTGCGGCAAATGATCTTGCAAAAGCAAAGGAAGTTGCAGCGAAATACAGTCAGAGCAGTTCGTCATCGAGTTCTTCGGAGAAGAAGGAAGACAGCAGCGATGATTCGGATTCGGATGGTACGGAAAAGACGGACGACAGCAGCGATACAGAGAAAACGGAGGACGATGAGGACTAGGCGTTTTCTGGTTACAATTCGCTGGGAACCAGTGAACTGTAACATTTTCCGTGAAAAATGGGAAAGCAGAGGGAAAAGGAGTACGGATTCCGTCTGCTTTTTCGTTTGAAACAGGAAGTTCGAGGAGGACAAGGGATGCGAAAGGGTAAATTACAGCAGAGCGTGCTGGTGCGCTCGGTGTTTAAGATGCTGGGGCAGAAAAGAGAGGACGCAGCAGGGCCGGCGGTCGGACGCGGGGTATCGGCACTTGCAGGAGAAAAGGAGACGCAGGTGTTTTCGTGTGCGCCGGTGCTGGTGAAGGATCCGGAGGACGCGGCGCTCGCGGTCTGCCGGGTGTGCAACAGTGTGGCCGCGGCGGGGGCATCGGCAAAAGGAGTGCTGGTGTCGCTGATGCTGCCGGAGGCGATGGAAGAAAAGGATTTAAAGGAGCTGATGCGGGCGGTTGACGGTGCGTGTGTGCGGTATGGAACTGCGGTGATCGGCGGGCATACGGAGGTGACGGACGGGGTTTCGTATCCGGTGCTTACCGTGACGGCGGCAGGCGGGACAACGCGTGCGGGGCTGTTTGATCCGTCGTGTGTGACAGCGGATTTGGATCTTGTCGTGACAAAGGGGATTGCGCTCGGCGCGGTGTCTTATCTGGCAAAGACAAGAAGAGATGAGCTTCTGACGAGATTTTCTCCGGGATTTATCCATGGGGCGGCGGATTTTTCGGAGGATTACTCTGTCTGCCGTGAGGCGGAGATTGCGATCGGGCACGGTGCGGCTGCGATGCAGGATCTCTCGGAGGGCGGGATTTTCGGGGCGCTCTGGGAGATGGCGGACGGCGCGGGTATCGGGCTTGATGTGGCGCTGAAGAGGATTCCGATCCAGCAGGAGACGGTGGAGATCTGTGAGTTTTTCGGGGTGAATCCGTATCAGATGCTTTCGACGGGGGCGCTGCTGATTGCGGCGGCGGACGGCGAGGGGCTGGTGCAGAAAATGGCACTCGAAGGGATTCCATCGGCGGTGATTGGGCGGACGACATCCGGGAAGGAGAGGATTCTCCGGAACGGGGAAGAGGTCCGGTATCTGGATAAGCCGCAGATGGATGAGATGTACCGGGTTGGCAGATAAGGCTTAAATATACGACAGGAGTGATTGGTAAAATGGCACATTTGAATATTGTTCTTCATGAGCCGGAGATTCCAGCAAATACAGGTAATATCGGACGGACGTGTGTGGCGACGGGGACAAGGCTGCATCTGATTAAGCCGCTGGGGTTTGATATTTCGGACAAGGCGGTGAAACGCGCGGGGCTGGATTACTGGCCGAAGCTGGATGTGACGGTGTATGAGAGTTACGAGGATTTTCTGGAGAGAAATCCGGGGGCGAAGATTTACTATGCGACGACGAAGGGGCCGCAGACGTATGTGGATGTGCAGTATGAAGAGGACTGCTTTATCATGTTCGGAAAGGAAAGCGCGGGGATTCCAGAGGATATTCTGTACAATAATCAGGAGACGGCGGTGCGGATTCCGATGATTAATGATATTCGTTCGCTGAACCTTTCAAATTCCGTGGCGATCGTACTGTACGAGGCACTGCGGCAGAATAACTTTGACCATATGCAGCTCGCGGGGCATTTGCGGACGCATGAGTGGAGGTAGACGGACGGGACTCTGGTGATCGTAGACGGAACTGCATTCTTTTTATAAGGAAGAAGTTAAGATCATTTCCAATTCGGCGAAGACCTGCTCGGCGTAAAGCTGTTTGATTTCGTGGCGGGTCATGCCGGAGACGTTGGTCTGGAAGGTGAAGGTGTGGGCTTGGGTTTTGTATAAAATACAGAAGTACACGACGCCCTGTACGCTGTCAGCGTTGTTGGGGTCGAGATTTCCGGTTGTGCCGGTGATTCCGATGGCGATGGCGGTGTGCAGGTTTTCTTGTACTGTGCGGGCCATGGCTTCGGCGCATTCGGGGGAGTAGACGCCGTGGATTTCGATGACGGAAGGGTCGACGCCGACGAGGACTTTGGTTTCGTTCAGATACGTGACGTAGCCGCCGGGGAAAATGGCGGAGGCGCCTTCGGTGTCGGTGATTAGGGAGGCGATCAGGCCGGAAGTGCAGCTTTCCATGGTGGAAATGGTGGTGTGGGATGCAATGAGCTGTTTGATGATGGAATCAATGGTGTTTGGGTTCATAGTGAAAATTACCTCCAGAGTTAGTTTGATATGTCTGGCAAAAAAGCCCCTCGGCGGAGGGGCTTATTTTGGTGCTTCGCCTTTGGCGAGTGTAAAGATAAATTCGGTACCAACGCCCTCTGTACTGATGACATTGATATTCTGGTTATGCGCAGTGATGATCTCTTTGACGATCGAAAGCCCAAGTCCCGTTCCTTTGCGGTCCTTGCCGCGGGAGGCGTCGAGCTTGTAGAAGCGCTCCCAGATTTTCGTGATGCTTGCCTTTGGAATACCGCAGCCGGTGTCCTTGACGGAGACGAAGACTTTGCCGTGCTTCTCCGTTGTCTCAACTGTGATGGTGGAATCGTTGTTGCTGAATTTGATTGCATTATCAATGAGATTGTACAGCACCTGCTGGATTTTTCCCATATCGGCGCAGACGTATAAGGTGCGCGATGCGAGGATCAGTGAAATGGAAATCCGCTTTTTCGTGCAGGTTCCCTCAAACGAAGCGGCGGTATCCTTGATGACGGCGTTGATGTCAAACGAGGTCAGATCGAGCATATTCCCTTTATCGTCGATGTCGTTCAGCGTCAGCAGGCTCTGCGTCAGCTTGTGCAGCCGTTCTGTCTCAAACAGAACGATTTTCAGATATTTTTCCTGCATTTCCGGCGGAATCGTTCCGTCGAGGATTGCCTCCACATAGCCTTTGATCGAGGTCAGCGGTGAGCGGAAGTCGTGAGAGACGTTCGCCACAAAATTCCGCTGGTATTCGCCGGTCTTGTTCAGCTCGCCGGACATGTAGTTCAGCGTGGAAGCGAGATACCCCATCTCATCGTGAGATTTAACATCAATTTTGTGGGTCAGGTTGCCGGAGGCATACTCCTTTGCACCGTTGATGATCTTTTTCAGCGGCCGGTACACGACGAGGGAGAAAAAGATCAGAATCACAAACGAGAGTCCGAACACGAGCAGGAACAGAAAATCAATCCGTGCCAGCAGACTTTCCCTCTGCTGATAGACGTCCTGCAGCGGAAGGTGGATGGCGACATAGCCATTGATCCGGAAATCGGAGGTGACGGGAACCATGACGCTCAGCATCTTGTCTTCGAAATAGCCGAAAAACGTTCCCGTGCTGTAATACTCGCTGCCGAGCGCAACCGGATCAAAACCGTCGATGATCTCCGGGTTTTCCTCATCGAGTGCAGCTGCCGTGTTCAGCAGAATTTCCCCGTCTGCGCTGATGAGCCAGATCTGGGAATTGTGATAGGAAGCCAGTGCACTGAGCGAATTGTAAAGATCCGTCAGGGAACGCTCACTGTGGTAATAAAGGTCGCCCTGTTTGGAAGCGATCTGCGTAGCCTCCCGGTACAGACTGGTGCTCGCGCTGGAGACCAGACTGTCCTCCACCATGCGGGAGCCGACCGTTGAGATCAGCGTAAAGCCGGCAATGGCGAGAATGACATAAATGAGAATTAATTTCCGGTAAAGCGTGCGTCGCATTATTTTTTAACCTCAAACTTGTAACCGATGCCCCAGACCGTCGTGATGGCCCAGGAGGCATGGTCCTTGATTTTTTCGCGGAGACGTTTGATATGAACGTCTACCGTGCGGGTATCGCCGATGTACTCATAGCCCCAGATATGGTCGAGGAGCTGTTCTCGCGTAAAGACCTGGTTTGGTGAGGAAGCAAGGAAGTAGAGAAGCTCCAGTTCCTTCGGCGGCATATCGACGGTGCGGCCCTGGTAAATGACGGAATAGTTCGTCTGGTTGATGATAAGATCCGGGTACTCGACACATTTTCCTGCGGTCGCGGACACCGGGATCGTGCGTGATGGCTGAAATCTCCGCAGCACTGCTTTCACACGGGCAACGAGCTCCTTGGAATCAAATGGTTTGATGATGTAGTCATCCGCGCCGAGCTCCAGGCCGAGGACTTTGTCGAACACCTCGCCCTTTGCCGAGAGCATGATGATCGGAACATCGGAATCGTGCCGGATTTCGCGGCAGACCTGGTAGCCGTCCATGCCGGGCAGCATCAGGTCGAGCAGAATCAGGTTCGGCTGGAAGGAGTGAAACTCCCGGACAGCCTCTTCTCCATCGTTTACAATTTTTGTGTCATAGCATTCCTTGGTCAGATAGAGAGAAATCAGTTCTGCGATATTGTTATCGTCATCGACGATCAGAATTTTCTGTTTGGAAGCCATAAAAGATTCTCCTTCACTGGGGACAGGACGGAACCGCATACAGTATGCGTTCCGTCCCATATTTTCCTGAGTTTTTATTTCTTAAACGTAACAATCGTAACGCCGGCATCGCCCTCGCCGAATTCCGCTAAATGGAAGTCCGCTACGTGTTTCTGGCGGCGCAGATAATTGTGAATGCCTTTCCGCAGTGCGCCCGTTCCTTTTCCGTGGACAACGCGGACACTCGGCAGATGGGAGAGATAAGCGTCATCGAGATATTTGTCGAGTTCGGCAACCGCTTCATCCACCGTTTTTCCGAGCAGATTGATCTCGGTAGAAATCGTGGCAGCCTTGGAAAGCTTCGATTTTCCGCTGCTTGTGCGGGAGATGGACGGGCCAGTGATGACAGCCTCGTCGATCAGCACAAGGTCGGAGATATGCACTTTGGTCCGCATGATACCCATCTGGACGAAGAGATTTCCCTTCGAATCCGGGCGGGTGCTGACAGTACCTTTGACATTCATGCTTAAGACTTTGACGGCATCGCCGAGATGAAGATCCTGCGGGCGGAGATTTCCGGTGCGCTTCGGCACTTCCTTCGCCTTTTTCTTATCGAGCTTGTTCATCTTTTCACGCAGAGCGGTACGTTTCTGCTCCATTTCGCGGACGGAAACATTCTCTTTTCCAAATTTCTGGAAATCGCGCATCGTCTGGTCGGCGTATTCCTTCGCCTCGCGGAGAATTCTCTGTGCCTCCTCGGTTGCATTGGAGATCATCTTTTCTTTTCTTGCGTCGATCTGTTCCTGATTCTTGGCAAGGCTCTGCTTCAGGGATTCGACTTCCGCGCGGGTGCGGGCAAGCTCTTCTTTTTCGCGTTCCAGCGTGATCCGGTTCTGCTCGAGAGTGGTCAGAACGTCCTCAAACGATTCATCCTGCTCGCTGATTTCGTCTTTTGCCTTGTTGATGATGTAGTCCGGCAGGCCGAGTTTGCTGGAAATCGCAAACGCATTACTCTTTCCAGGAACGCCGACGAGCAGGCGGTATGTCGGGCTTAAAGTCTCGACATCGAATTCACAGCAGGCATTCTCCACGCCCGGTGTGGATAAGGCATAGATTTTCAGTTCACTGTAGTGTGTCGTTGCCATGGTGCGGATGCCGCGCTCGTGGAGCGTAGAGAGGATCGCGATGGCAAGCGCCGCGCCCTCTGTCGGGTCGGTACCGGCGCCGAGCTCATCGAACAGGACGAGGGAATTGCGGTCTGCCTTGTCGAGGAAGGAAACTACATTCGTCATGTGGGAGGAGAAGGTACTCAACGACTGCTCGATGCTCTGCTCATCACCGATATCGGCGTAAACCTCGTCGAAAACGGAAAGGGAGGAGCGGTCGAGTGCCGGAATGTGAAGTCCGGACTGGCCCATCAGTGTTAAGAGTCCGACCGTCTTTAAGGAAACCGTTTTACCGCCGGTATTCGGTCCGGTGACGATCAGAAGGTCGAAATCTTCGCCGAGCGACAGATCAATCGGAACGACTTTTTTCGCATTGATCAGCGGGTGGCGTGCCTTGCGCAGGTGGATTTTACCTTCGGTGTTGAAGATCGGCTCATTGGCGTTCTGCTCCATTGCAAGAGCGGCGCGCGCGAAGATGAAGTCAAGCTCTACCATGTTTTCGAGGTCGTAACGGATCTCATCGCGGTGCAGGTCTGCCTGGGCACTCAACGTAGAGAGGATGACCTCGATTTCTTTTGCTTCTTCAATTTCCAGCTCACGGATATCGTTGTTCAGTTTGACAACGGCCATCGGCTCGACAAAGAAGGTGGAACCGGTCGAGGACTGGTCATGTACCATGCCAGGAACCTGGCCTTTGTACTCGGATTTGATCGGGATACAGTAGCGGCCGTCGCGCATCGTGATGACGGCATCCTGCAGATACGTGCGGTAGGAACCGTTGACGAGCGAGATTAACTGGCTGTGGATTTTTTCCTCACACGATTTGATGGAACGACGGATGCGGCGTAGATTCGGGCTTGCATCATCGCTGATTTCATCCTCGGAGAGAATACAGCGGCGGATTTCCGTGGAAAGCAGCGTCAGAGGCTCCAGTGTTTCGAAGAGATCTTCGAGGCTGTCCGGCGTCTGGTCCGCATTTTCGCGGCGGCCGTACGCTTTGACGCGTGCCGTGTTTTCCAGAAGTGCGGCGGTCTGCAGAAACTCCGTGATGTTCATGGAGCTGCCGATTTCGAGACGCTTTAATGCGCCGCGGATATCTTTGGCATCACCAAAGGAAATGTGGCCTTTTTTAAAGAGCCGGGTGAGCGCGTCGTGTGTCTCGTGCTGCATCCGCGTAATCTGGGAGAGGGAAGAAGAAGGAACGAGCTCCAGACATTTCTTCCGGCCCAGCGGAGAACTGGCATACGAAGCCAGTTGTTCGATAATTTTGTCGTATTCGAGCGTTTTTAATGCTTTCTGATTCATAATACTTACCTTTTCGTAATTCATAATTCAGTCATTGTCTACAGATAACGCGGTATTTTTGATGCAATACCGCATGGATCTGATGTTACAGTTCACAGGTACCCTGCGAACTGTAACATTCGCAGCCCTCATTTAAAGTTTTGCTTCGCAAAAGGAGGGCTGCTCACACCTGAATCACTTTCTTACGCAGCGAAACAGCAAGTGTTTCACTGCTGAGTGAACAGTAGCGATCTGATCATATATCTGCACGGGAAGTACAGACCGGAAGTGGAATGTGGGTCACAGGTTTTTCCACTCCCCCAATTATACCTTAAAAAAGAAAAGAAAGAAACCCCAAGAACGAGAAAATGCAGGATGTTGCGCAAATGAGAAAAAAATGTAACAGTCTTCATAAAATGTTCATATCTATCTGGTAAAGTTTTTTATATATGTGAAGATTGCGGAAGCGCATATGCGCAGAGCAGTTCGGTATGGAATACAGATGTATGGAGAAAGAAATGTATGGAAAATGACCCAAAACCTTACAAATTCATGAAAGAGAGCATTAAAAAGCAGCCGCCCGACTGGAAGAAGATTGTTCTTCTGATTGCCGTATGGCTGGCACTTGCGGCGCTTGGCGGTCTGGTTGCGGCCGCGGTATTTGCGGTGACAGAGCCAAAGATTGCAGAAGCAGTTACCAGGGAAGAGCCGCCGGCGAAAGTGGATATCCCGGGAGATGAGGATCCAAACAGCGGACAGAAGCCGGATGAGACAATTACCGCATCTTCGGCGAGTGCGTCGGTAGACAGCAGCGGCTCCGGTTCGGAAATCAGCAGTTCTACAGTGGATAGCAGTACTTCAGAAAGCAGTGTATCCGAAAGTACGGTTTCCAAAAGCACAGAGGAGAACGGAGCGGCAGAGGGAACGGAAAGCAGCACTTCCGAAGAGCCGGAGGAGGGCAGCGAGGTTTCCAGTGTCGATGGGGAAACGGATGCGGAGGAAAAGGACAGCAGCCTGAAAAATTATGAAGCGCTCTACCAGGATATGCTGGAAGTAACGGAAAAACCAAAACGAGCGCTGGTTACCGTCATCGGCATTACCAATCAGATGGACTATTTTAACCAGAACTATGAAAACCAGCAGCAGATTTCCGGTCTGATTGTTGCGGACAACGGGCAGGATCTCTTTATTCTGACGGAATACCGCATCGTGGAAAATGTGGAGCGGATTCAGGTCACCTTCTGGGACGAGACGATGGTGGATGCCACATACCAGCGCCACGATCCGAGCACCGGCCTTACGATTGTGAAGGTGGATGAATCGAAGCTGGATGAGGAAACACGGGACGGTCTTGCGGTTGCGCCGCTCGGCAGTTCGTATCTCGTCAGCCAGGGTGACCCGGTCGTGGCTGTCGGAAGCCCGGTCGGCTACAGCGATTCGATTGCGTACGGTGTGGTGACTTCGGTTACGAACAAGATTTCCGCGCTGGACAATGAGTACAATCTGCTGACCACCGACATCCTCGGCAGCACGGACGGCAGCGGCATTCTGGTAAATCTTGACGGCGAAATCGTCGGCATTATTGCGCAGAGTTACAGTGCCAAGGGAAACAACGTGGTGACGGGCATTGCGATTTCCCAGATCAAAAAGCTGATCGAAAATCTTTCCAACAACGTGAGCCGCGCGTATATCGGCATCCGCGGACAGGATGTCACAGAAGAACTTTCCGATAAAACCGGCATTCCAAAAGGCGTTCTCATCAGCCGCGTCGCAGACGATTCTCCGGCGATGATGGCGGGCATGAAAGAGTACGATGTGATTGTAAAGCTCGGGGAGCACAAGGTTGAGACGATCAAACAGTACCATGAACAGCTTGGCAAATACAGCACAGGAGACGTGGTTACCGTGACGGCGATGCGGAAAGGCGCCGAAGGGTATGCGGAGATGACGTTTGATGTGACGATGGGGGAAGTATAAAAAACAGAGGCTTTCGGGAGCAGAAAAAGCCGGTTTTAGCCGGTGGGGCTTCCGGAAGCTTTTCTTTTCGAATGGTTTTCCACTGGCGGATGAAAAAATACGTGCATTCTGCAGGAAAATCTGGTAGAATTGGTAAGGCATGCAGGAGCACAGGCTTTGCATCATAAAAACGGCATCATAGAAACAAAAACGGAACACTGTGTCCGCATTTATTTTAGAAAAAGAGGATTTATTTTTATGAAGTATATCAACGAACTCCGGGAAGGAAACCGCATTTCCGGAATTTATCTCTGCAAACATAAACAGTCGGCTGTTACCAAAAACGGAAAACAGTACGAAAACGTGATCTTACAGGATAAAACCGGTACGATCGATGCGAAAATCTGGGATCCGAATTCTATGGGAATCCGTGAATTTGAAGCACTGGATTATGTAGATATTATGGGAGATGTTTCCAGTTTCAATGGAGCACTTCAGGTTTCCATTAAAAATGCAAGAAAAGCGGAAGAGGGCGAATATAATCCGGCGGACTATCTGCCGACGAGCCGTTACGACATCAATACGATGTATCAGGAGCTGCTCTCCTGGATCGGAACGGTGAAAAATCAGTATCTCTCCGGACTGCTGACGTATTATTTTATCCAGGATCAGGAGACCGCAAAACGGTTCCGCATGAGCTCTGCAGCAAAAAGCGTGCATCACGGATTCGTCGGCGGCCTTTTAGAGCATACGTTAAGTGTCACCCGTTTCTGCGATTTTATGGTAAAATCGTATCCGATTCTGAACCGCGATCTGCTGATTACGGCAGCGATTCTGCACGATATCGGAAAGACGAAAGAACTCTCCTTATTCCCGCAGAACGATTACACCAATGACGGACAGCTGCTCGGCCACATCATGATCGGTGCGGAGATGGTACACGATGCGGCGCAGAAGATCGACGGTTTCCCACAGGAACTCGAGAATCAGTTAAAGCACTGCATTCTGGCGCACCACGGCGAGCTGGAATACGGTTCCCCGAAAAAACCGGCAATGGTAGAGGCGGTAGCGCTGAACCTGGCGGACAATGCCGATGCCAAAATGGAAACCCTGACCGAGCTGTTTGACGCAGCGCCGGCCGGCAATGAGTGGCTTGGCTACAACCGGTTCTTTGAGTCCAACATCCGCAGAACAGGAGACTTTTCATGAGCTATCAGAAAAATGATGTACTGACGGTGAAAATTGAAGATATGGGACACGACGGAGAGGGTATAGGCAAATGCGAGGGCTATACCCTCTTTGTCAAGGACACCGTCATCGGCGATCTCGCCGAGGTAAAAGTGATCAAAGCAAAGAAAAATTACGGCTACGCGCGTCTGATGCGCCTGATCGAGCCGTCCGCACACCGCGTCGAGCCGGTCTGCCCGGTTGCACGTCCGTGCGGCGGATGCCAGTTGCAGATGCTCGACTATGCGGAGCAGCTTCGCTTTAAGGAGAAGAAAATCGCCGGAAATCTCCAGCGCATCGGCGGCATGACGGAGATCCCGATGGAGCCGATCGTGGGGATGGAAAATCCGTTCCGCTATCGAAACAAAGCCCAGTTTCCGATCGGGCAGGATAGAAATGGAAAGCTGATTACGGGATTTTATGCGGGAAGAACGCATCAGATCATGGAAAACCGGAACTGTTATCTCGGCGTAGAGCAGAACGAGGAGATTTTGAACCGCATTCTTGCCTGGATGGAGGAGAACGGCGTTCCGGCATACAACGAGGAGACCGGCAAAGGCCTGGTGCGCCATGTGCTGATCCGGTTTGGATTTATGACGAAAGAGATTATGGTCTGTCTCGTTGTGAACGGAAAGAAACTGCCGGCCGAGGAGAAACTCATCAAATCGCTGACGGAACTCGAAGGCATGACAAGCATTACCCTAAGCGCAAACCGTGAGCGGACCAATGTGATCATGGGAAAAGAAATCCGCTGCCTGTGGGGACAGGGGTATATCACCGACTATATTGGAACCGTAAAATATCGGATCTCCCCGCTGTCCTTCTACCAGGTCAACCCGGCGCAGACGGAAAAGCTGTACGGTCTTGCCCTGGAATACGCAGGCCTCACCGGAAATGAGACGGTCTGGGATCTCTACTGCGGCATCGGAACGATTTCCCTGTTCCTCGCGCAGAAAGCCAAAAAAGTCTACGGCGTCGAAATCGTCCCGGAGGCAATCGCGGATGCGAAGAACAATGCGAAAATTAACGAGATCGAAAACGCTGAATTTTTCGTTGGAAAATCGGAAGAGATTCTTCCGGCCTACTACGAACAGTACGCCAAAGACCATCCGGGCGAACACGCCCACGCGGACGTCATCGTTGTCGATCCGCCGAGAAAAGGCTGCGAAGAAAACCTCCTCCACACCATGGCCAGCATGCAGCCGGACCGCATCGTGTATGTATCCTGCGATTCCGCAACGCTGGCACGAGATGTGAAGGTGCTTGGGGAGCTGGGGTATGAAGTAAAGAAAGTCCGAGGGGTTGACCAATTCCCGATGACGTGCCACGTAGAGACTGTGTGTCTACTTTCTAGGAAATAAGCGGGTTCGCGGACTTAAAATGCGGAAGTTCAGTCGATTTGCCACCCATTTGCCACCCGCAAAAATAAAATAGCCCGATTTTCAAGAAAAGCGGCTGAACACTCTGAACTAAAATGAGATGTTCAACCGCTTTTTGTTATGCCTTTTTATGAATCGCATTCTCGAACACATCAACCGCGTTCTGCTGCATCAAGGACGTATTGAAAGTATAGGTCTGTAAGGTTGTTGTAATATCTTTGTGTCCTAATCGTTCCATAACCGTCTTTGGATTTATGCCGCCCTCTGCCAGTAATGTGCCGTGCGTATGACGCAGGCAGTGTGAGTGAAATAATACATTGCCCAGTTCGTAATGAACTACCCGGGCACAATACTTGAAAGAATCAGGAGTGAGTAACTCACCAGTATCTTTGACACACAGAGGCATGATTTCTTTGTAAGCAACCTGGATATCTGATCTGATTTGAGTAATGGAATTATCTGGCATGACATAAGTGTTCAAATATGCGCCGCCATATTTCAATTTGTTTAATTTCCGTTGATGGATACCGTATTTCAATGCCTGCTCCAGAGTTTCACCCATTTTGATTGTACGATAAGAGTCATATTTTGGGGGCTTGATGTACCAGGTCTTGTTTCTTTTTTGCCATTGTCTTCTGATATGCAGTTCATGTTTCTGAAAATCTACATCTTCGATTAGGTCAATTGCAAATGTTTCGCTTATTCGGGTTCCGCAGTTATATGGAACTACTAAAGAAAGATGAAAATGATTTTCAGGTGGAAAACGCTGCAGGATTCGTTCAAATTCCTCAACGGGGCATACATATTCGGCGTGGGCTTTGGCATCCGGATCTATTGGCATTTTACCTACTTTCACAGGAATGCAGGGATTCGCCTGGATGTATTTCAGCGGTATAATCGCATAGTTCAGTGCACCCTGCAGGCAGGTCAAAGTATTTTGAATCATACGCTTTGACAATCCTTTTAATTTCATGTTGTCAATCCATTCCTGAACTTTGTCCGGGGCATATTGAAAACTGCTTAATTTATACATACCGAACGCTGGCTTTAAATGTAAACGTATTTTAGATTCATAGTCGCAGTATGTATTATAGCTGTATCCGTGATCAATATTCTTTTTGATTGCAGTCTCTAACCAATAGTCAAGATAATCGGAAACACTGATTTCTTTTGGAGAGAATGTTCGACCGACATTATTATACTGCGCAATTGCGGCCGCGCGGGCATCTAAAGCCTCCTTTTGCGTCCGAAAACCGCCTTTCTCAATTTTCTTTCTCTCACCGTTTATCTTTGCGGTATCAAAATAGTAAGACCATGTTTTTCCTCGTTTTCTAACTCCTTCTGCCATAATAGCCATCCTCCTTTGTATTTTTGATGTTTTACGCCTGCTTGCAGACAAAAAGGGTACAAAAATAACACCGAACAAACTTTTCGGTTGTTCTGGTGTCCAGAAAATGGTATTATAGCTTTGTCTGGTTGTCCATTTTCTGGATGACTTGCCGTCCTGGTGTTGGCGCACCGGGGCGGTTTTTTATTTTACTGAATCTGTTCCACGACACCTGTGGCAATGTCAATGTGATACTCAGCAAGCAAAGTACCGCCGCAAGCAGCCTTTGCGCTATGCTCTTCTTTATCTACATAGTCAAGTACACGAAGGTCAAGGAAACTGCCAAAACAATTTATGCAGTTTACGGTTTTATTCGAGAAATTGTATAAGACATGAACTTCGTCGTCGGATTCGAAATATGTATCGTAATAGCATAAAGCGTAATATTGAAACTCTACTTCACCCTCAGAAAAAGTAACTTTGCGCCATTTTCCAGTTGCATCATCAGGGAATTCTAATGGACCGTTCAAATCGAAATCAATTGCAAGACTATCGCCGATCGGCGTGAAGGCAACTGAATCCTCGGAAGATTCACTGCTTGCCGGAATGGATTCCTCAGAGATATTTTCTGTAGCGGTAGAATCAGAAATATTTGAAATGTCAGCAATACCAGAACTACTTGCGGTTTCGACTACAGAAGAATCTGAGGATTCAACGGCTGCCGAAGAGGCGCTGGCAGAGGAAGAAGTGGATGAATCGCTTGATGATCCGCACGCGGTCAGCGCGGATGCGGTGAGCGCGGTGGCGAGCATAAGGGTTACGATTTTCTTTTTCATAGACATTCTCCTTTTGAAATGTATTTTATATGTAGGATACAATATCCCAAATATATACGTTTAAAAATTCAAAAAATTACACATTTTCAGAATGTTTTTTTCAATGTTGTAAATACTATCTGCATGAAGATATTAATTGCAGAAGTCATTTATAAGAAAAATCTATCACTCCGGCAGGTATCGATTCTGACCGGAGTACCGAAATCGACAATTGGAAAGCTGTGCAATGGTAGCATTCCGAGGCTCGATACGTTGGAGCAGATCGCGAAGGGCCTACAGGTGCGTATGCAGGACCTGTATGACAGCCCATGGAAATAAGTGTCCACGTTTAGAGACGATTTCCAAAATTTGCTAATTTTTGACCTTCTGATCCGTAATATTAGTATACAGAGAAAAAGTGTTCGAAAAAATATTGAAATCGAACGAATGTTCTAGTATAATAATACCAGATCGGAGGGTACATATTATGGATGATTACAAGAAACTTATAATTGAAATGCTCGATCATGCCGATGATAGGAGATTATTCCTGATCTTTACGTATGTCAAAGCGATCTTGGGGCTGAAATAATCAGCCCTTTTTTTCTTGCAATAATTCAACCATCTTCTGTAGAACTTCCCAGTCTGATTCATCCAATGCAGCCAGCATGGATATAAACTTTTTCTGAAAGGTATCTTCTTCGTCTTTTAGAATGCCGCCGACAAAAGCGGCGATTTGTTCGTCACGGGACGCTTCGATAAACATTTCCCCTTCACCAGTGCGTAGCCAGGTCTCATTGACTCTTCCTTTCGGGAAGTCTGTCTTACATATAAGAGAAATAACAGCATCACTGGGCGCATTTTTTCCTACTTCATAAGCACTGATATTTCCTCGCGCGGTTCCTAATACATCAGCAAATTCTTGCTGAGTCATTTCCAATTCGTTTCTTAATTTTTTGAGACGTTTATACATTTATGTGTTCACCTCTTTTCTTGATTTTGATTATAACGCATGAATAAAAGAAAATCAATATAAAAAGTTGGTAAATTGCAAAAAGTTGGTAAATATCAAAAATACTATTGACAAATGAGATTAACCAGCATATAATCGCAATATACCAACAAAGAAAGGAAGTGAAACGAGATGTCAGAAAAAGAAAAACAGATTCTGGAAACCATCGCAACGGCAATTTCTAAAATGTCTGATTTTGACAAGGGTTATCTCTTGGGTATGGGAGAAGCCATGGTAAGCCAGAAGCAGGATGACAAAAAAAGAAAGAAGGTGAATTACATGAACACGTTCAAGAATTACGGATGCCCTAAGGGAGCACCGGGAGCTATGGGCGTTGACTATGCACAGCTTGAAAAAACAATTTCTTTTGCTATGCATCAGTTCATGGCGAAAAGAGAAGAGATCTTGCTTGGCGGGAAACCAGAGCCACCAGAGGTAACAGGATATAAAGTTTATATCTATTACAACGGTGGCGCGGCTGAGTTTTGGTTATGGCGTGAGAATCAGTGGGTAAATTGGTCTTATATGGAACAATGAAGAGTTTCAGCGAGTTCTACAAAAGGCTGCCGGAATGATTCTCCAGAAAGGATGCTCCAATAACTTAAATACCGAGTAAGTGAGCGTTCATCTTCTGGTAACCTGCTTAAAAGGGGAACAGTTTCCCATAATGCAGGGTATTTGCGAAAAATTGGTAGAAGTAATTTGGCAATTTGCAAATTGAAATTTCTGTCATAGCATTCGGAAACAGCATGAACCCAAATATTAGAAGATGGATCGGAGACATCCAAAAGATTTTGAAGGTTAGATACGGAATTCATGCGATTATCGCAGTAGGAGATAAAAGATCCCGCGTATTCGGGATGACCGAGGATTCCACTTTTCGCCCAAACAATGGCCAGCTGTTCCATGAAAAACAAAGAGGAAAGTTCGCAAATGCTTTCTTCAAACCATCGCATCTTTTGTGGAACTGGATTTCCAATTAAAAGGTGACAGAATTCATGGGAAAATTGATAGGCTATTTGAGACCAAGAAGTGTCCATACAGCAGATATGAATTTTATCGTAAGTAGAAGCGGTTTCTGGGTGTTCAAAGCGAATATCATTTATAAGTCGGAATGTAGGGGCTTGTTTGTGAAAATACGGTTCCATCAATTTGATCAGCTCGTCAATGATAACTACGATGTTCGAAGTGTTTGGCACATATGCTTTTTCGGTGTAGTGAAAGCGAGATTGGATAATGGTTACATCACTATTCATGGCAATTCTCCTTTTCAAAATATTTTGAAAGAAGTATAACACAAAATCAAAAATAAAGATAGAAAGAAGGAATTAGATGAACGAGTTGTTAAAAATTAACTACGAGGCAGAACAGCCGACCGTATCAGCAAGAGATTTACATGAAGCATTGGAAATCAATACGAGATTCAATGATTGGTTCTCGAGAATGGCGGAATATGGATTTGAAAATGGGGTTGATTTCAACTTACTCAAAAATGAGAAGGTTCGATTAGAGGGAAATCGAGAGGTCAAAAGAGATATTATGGACTACCAGATTTCCGTAGACATGGCAAAACAGATCTGTATGATCCAGCGATCCGAGAAAGGCAAGCAGTACCGTCAGTACTTCATTGATCTGGAGAAAGCCTGGAACACCCCGGAGCAGGTGATGGCAAGAGCGCTGAAGCTCGCAGACAGAACCATTGACAATCTGAAAGAAGATAACAAGAAGCTGATTGAGGACAATGAGCGCATGCGTCCGAAAGAAATCTTCGCCGACGCGGTGAGTGCAAGCAACAGCTCCATCCTGATCGGGGATCTGGCCAAGCTGTTACGCCAGAATGGCGTAGATACCGGACAGAAAAGATTATTCGAACAGCTCCGTAATGAAGGCTATCTTATGAAGACTGGATCCAGCCGAAACATGCCGAAGCAGAAATACGTGGAAAATGGATTTTTCCAGATCAAAGAGACTGTGATTTCTAATCCGGACGGTAGCGTGCGGATGACTAAAACCACGAAGGTGACCGGAAAAGGCCAGCAGTATTTCCTGAACAAGTACCTTGGAACAGAAGAGGCGGGATAAAAAGAAAAAGTCCCACAGGAAGGACCAGTTCCCATGGGACACACAAACAAACCAGCTACATCGTAGCAGAAAGTGAGTAATAAGGCAATGAATTTTTCAGAAAAATTGAAAAAAGCTGCAAAAGAATTGAATCTTACGCAGGTGCAGATGGCGGGAATGACTGGAAAAAGCAAGGCATCAATCAGTCAGTACATTTCCGGAAAGCAGATTCCGTCCGAGGAGCAGCAGCGCGATATTGCGGTGTCATTGGGTCTGGAAGAGGACTATTTTTCCAAACCGAGTGACCGGACGGCAACACTTCCAATGAAGAAATCGAAAGAATGCATTATCCAGCGCCTGAGTGTCATGGATGCCGCGCGGATGATGGGAATTAATCATCAGACCGTACGAAAAGGGCTCCAGCAGGGCGTGTTCCCCTGGGGATATGGAATCAAAACATCGGAACACTGGGTGTATTTCATCAACGCAAAACGTTTTTCAGAGATCGAAGGAGTGAGCGTGGAAGGAGTCAGCAATGAAGAGATCAGATAAAGTGGCGCTGGCAATCGGCGCGGTTGGCACATGGATCTACATCGGCGGCGTGGATTCGGATATGTGGGGCCGCGCCGCCCTGGGAGCCGGAATGTTCTTTCTTGCGTTCGCTGGTAAGAAAATCGGCGATTACGTCGATGAGTGCCGCGAGGAGCAGGAAGAGTGGGAAGAAGAGCGCCGGGACGAGGTGTTTGCGGCGTGGATTCGCTCGGGGTCGTTGAAAGAAGGGTGAGAATGATGCAGATTGTTGAATACACGGAGGCAGTGGATCTGACGATGCACGGAATGCATGATGATATCTATGTCATGCATCCGGTTGCCATCAGCAGTATGACCATGCAGGATGTGCGCGCGGCCGCAGAGGCTGGTGCTGTGTTTGCGGTCATGAAACAGCCGCAGGCCAAGGCGGAAGAGAAGCAGAAGAAAGAGCCGGAGCCAAAAGCAGAGGCAAAACCAACGCCCCCCCCGAAGCGCCCTGCAGGACAGGGCCGTAAGAGGAAACTGGACACTGGAAAGATGACGGCACTTCGAAACGCCGGATGGTCCTATGAAAAGATTGCGGACGAAATAGGATGCAGTGCGGGGACCGTATGGAATTACTTTAACAAAGGCAAGGAGACAGAAGAATGAAAAAGTATGAATATGCTGGTATTGACGTAAGCACAGAGAAAAGCGCGGCAGATGCGGCAACCTGCTACATCGAAGCGGTACGCCGTTACATGGAAGCTGAAAACATTCCAGACGCTGATACAATCGCGGCAATCTTGGGATTGCAGCGGGTAGAAGAAAACAAAAAAGAAGGAGAAAAGAAAGGTGAATGAAGATAAGATTCTGGTGCCGTTGGATGACTATGAGGAGAAAGCAAAGGACCAGCGAACCGTGGAAATCATCCGCGATATGGTGATCCGCGAAGGAGATGTTGCTGTAAACACGCTGTGCGTATTGCTCGGAATCATGGGAGAGCCATGGAAGAAGTAGGAGGAGAAAGAGAATGAAGGAACTGCAGATTAAGATCAGTCAGGAACCGGCGGTGATCCGGTGTAACTTTGAGGATGTGAAAGCACAGTTATCTGCAAAGATGGCGGAGTACCAGGGCGCGGTGTTCACGGAGGAGTCCAAGAGCGTCGCCAAGGCGGAGCTTGCGTCTCTCCGAAAGACCAGAGACGAGATTGAGAAGCGCCGGAAAGAGGTCAAGGCGCAGTGCCTGGTACCGTACAATGACTTCGAGGAGAAGGTGAAAGAGCTGCTGGAAATCATCGACGAGCCGATCTGCCTGATCGACAGCCAGCTGAAAGAGATGGAAGCAGAGCGCATCCGAAAACGTCATGCAGATGTTGAGGCGATGTATGCAGATTGCACCGGTGAGTGGGCGGAGTACCTGCCGCTCAAAGAGATCTACGTGAAAAAGTGGGATAACGCCACCACCAGCCTGAAACAGATCGAAAAAGAGCTTTTGGCGATGGTTGAAAAGGTTTCTTCTGAGGTTGCCATTATCCGAAACACGCAGTCAGATGTTGTGGACGATGCGTTGAAGATCTATCAGAAGAGCCGTGATCTTGGTGCCGCCCTTACCCGGATTAATACATACGAGGACAACAAAAAGCGGGCATTGGAGACGGAACGCATCCGCATTCAGCAGGAAGAGGAGCAGCGCCGACAGGCTGAGATCGAGAGAGCGCGTGAGGAAGAGCGCCGGAAACTCGAAGAAATCGCCAAGGCCAGAGAGGAAGAACGGAAAAAGGCGGAAGAAGCGTTGAAAGCTGCGGCAATGGAAACACCAGAGCCGGAAGTACCGTTTTCCCTCGATGATGCAGAGGACGGCGATGATCTTCCGTTCCCACAGCCGCAGACAGTTACGATGTGGTATAAGATCATTGCTACACCGGATGAACTGGAGCAGGTGGAAATGGCATTGAACAGCCTCGGCATCTATTTCGAAAGGAGACAGGCATAATGGCAGAAACAGAGCAAAAGGAATATCCGATGATCTATCGCTCGATTGCCGGTGTGATTGCGGATGTTGGCGCGGTTGGAAAAGATAAGATGAATAAACAGCAGGGATTTAAGTTCCGCAGCATCGATGATGTGTATAATGCTCTGCATCCGGCGCTGGCGAAAAATAAGGTGGTCATCGTGCCGGATATTCTGGAACGGGAGGTAGAGAAACTGCAGACGGCAAAAGGAACGCTGATGCATCATGTTACCTGCACAATCAAGTTTACGTTCTATGCAGAGGACGGATCTTCCATTGAGTCTACACTCGTGGGAGAAGCATTGGATACAGGGGACAAGGCTACCAACAAGGCCATGGCGATTGCATACAAATATGCGTGCTTCCAGGTATTCTGCATCCCAACGTCTGATATGGCAGATCCGGATGTGGAGACGGTAAATGGTCTGCAGACAGCCGGAAACCCGCCGCAGACCCAGCAGACAGAGAATACACCAGCGGCTGATATGCGAACCAGCAGAATCAACGGTGAGATGCTGCGGAGACTGCAAGGAGAGTTGGCAAGAACCGGCGTGCAGGAGGTGCAGATCAACAATACATTCAAGGTCGGAAAAATCAGTGATCTGACCGTGGAGCAGTATAACAAAGCGATGCGCCGCCTGCAGAAGACGCCGAACCGCCGGGCTACACAGAATGTACCACCACAGGAAGAAAATCTTCCGGGACAGATGGATATCACCGATTATCCGGGTGCAGTGCCGGGCATGTAAGAGGCGTTTTAAACACTATAAGATGACATTTTTAATTAAGATTACCCGCGCGGCCAGAAAATGGCTGTGCTGGGCAGATAGAAAGGGCAGAGGATGAATAAAGTGATTTTAATGGGCCGGCTGTGCGCGGATCCGGAAGTAAGATACAGCCAGAACGAGAATCAGACCGCCGTTGCACGGTACCGTCTGGCGGTGGATCGGAGATTTAAGAGAGAAGGTGACCAGACCGCGGATTTTATTCCATGCGTTGCGTTCGGTAAGGCGGCGCAGTTTGCGGAGTATTACCTGCATCGCGGCACGAAGATTATCATCACCGGCCGGATCCAGACCGGCAGCTATACCAATAAGGATGGCCAGAAAATCTATACGACAGACGTAGTTGTAGAAGATCAGGAATTTGCAGAGAGCAAGGGCGCAAGTTCTGGAAACGGCGGAACAGCACCGCAGGCGGCAGACCCGGATGGCTTTATGAGCCTCCCGGATGGCATCGACGAAGAACTTCCATTCAACTAGAGAGAAGGTGCGAAATGGCGTGGAAAAGATATGCCGGAAATAAATACGGCAGCCGAAAAGCGGAAGTGAATGGCATCGTGTTCGACTCGAAGCGGGAGGCGGCGCGGTACCAGGAGCTTCTGCTCCTCGAAAAAGTAGGAGAAATAAAGGATATCCGGCGGCAGGTCAAATATGTGCTGATTCCGGCACAGTACGAGCATCCGGAAAGCACAACCAAGAAAGGGCGCGGAAGATGCGTTGAGCGGGAATGTGCCTACATAGCGGATTTTGTATACAAGACGATTCTGCCGGACGGGGATACCCTTACGATCGTAGAAGACACCAAGGGATTCCGGACGAAAGATTATATCATCAAACGGAAGCTGATGCTTTCCGTGTATGGAATACGAATCAGGGAGATTTAGGGAGGAGAGTAACATGGCGGATATCAAATGGATTAAGATCACGACAGATATCTTCGACGATGAGAAGATTCTGTTGATTGAGAGCCTGCCGGAGGCGGACTCGATTATTGTGATCTGGTTTAAGCTCCTGTGCCTTGCCGGGAAGATGAATAACAGCGGTGTGTTCCTGCTGAGTGATAAAATCGCCTACACGGACAAAATGCTGGCAACCATCTTCCGGCGGAAGGAATCTACGGTACAACTGGCACTTAAGACCTTCGAGCAGTTTGGCATGATTGAGATTCTGGACGGTGTGATTACCATCCCGAACTGGGGAAAGCATCAGAACCTGGAGCAGCTGGAGGCCCGGAAGAAGTACCAGAGAGAATACCAGCGGGACTACCGCAGAAAACAGAAGCTTCTGCTGACTGTTGAGCAGGAAGAAAATACAGAGGAAAGTTCATGTGAAGATTCACGTAAACATTTACATAAATATTTACATGAATCCAACGTTAACAGCCTAGATAAAGAGAAAGATAAAGAAGAAGATAAAGATAAGAATAAAGAGAGTAAAGAGAAAGCAACCTGCGAGCAGGTTGTGGACCTTTACCGGTCCATCTGCGTTTCTTATCCATCTGTAAAAACATTATCCGAAGCCAGGAAGAAGGCAATCAGAGCCAGATTGAAAGTTTACAGCCTAGAAGATTTTCGAAAGATGTTTGAAAAGGCAGAGGGATCCGCTTTCTTAAAGGGTGCCAATAACCGGAACTGGTCAGCAAACTTTGATTGGCTGATGAAAGATGCCAATTTTGCGAAGGTAATCGATGGAAACTATGATAACAAACCACGTCAGGCGGAAAGTGCGAAGCCGATCACAGGAAATAAGTTCAATAATTTCCACCAGCGGCAATATGATATGGGATCGCTTGAGCAGATGTTACTTGAAAACCAGAGTGCAGGAGGGTGAGAAATGGCAGTGATTGGAATTATCGTGTTCTGTGGAGTAGTCGTTGGTGCGGCGGCGTTGCTGCTGAACCGGCCAGAGCGGCCGAAGGATCCGGAAGAGGACCGGGAGCAGGAAGAATATCTTACGGAATGGAGCAGGAATCATGGGAAGAATGAAAAAAGCAAAGTGGAAAAGTAGAGAAGGGCACAACGACTATATCCATGCTGAATGCTCTGGTTGTGGCTTTCAGGTTGAAAGTTATGATGCCGTTGAAACAGGAAGATCCAGTACAGAATATATCAAAGCAAAATGGAAGTTCTGCCCGAAGTGCGGAGCTAAAATGACAGTGTAGAACAAACAGAAAGGAGCCAGCCTCCGGCCGGGGCAAGGGTATACCGGGCTTCTGAATGGCGAATAGAGGGAAGAAAACAATGGACGTAGAGAAAAGAGAACTTACATTCAGTGTACAAGGTGAATTTATCACCAATATAGCCAGAGAGTGGTTTTATCTGGAAGGAAAACCATTCGATAAAGTCATGGAGCTTCTCATGGACTGTATGTCTGGTACAGATGAAACGGAAGCACAGATCAAAAGGCATGCGGAAGATATCCTTCTTGGACGGGCAGCCCTGAAAGGTAATACTGGAGATGGTACTTATCGTCTTGTGGTATATGAGCCGGGAGAAGAAGAGACGCTTCCGAAAAGCATGGACATTTGGCGGGAAGTGAAAAAGAGAAAAGACGCAGAAGAGAGCCTCCGAGATATGGTGCAAAAATGGAATACTGCGAGGGAATGCATTCCAGAAGACATACAAAGAGCAATCAGAAGAGAACTTGATGAGGAAACAGAGGAAGACAGAAGATTCTCTATGCTGGATGATTTTCTTGAAAGAATGGCGGATGAGGAAGAACATACGACTGCAGATTATGGTTGGCTGGAACCGAACGGAAAATTTCACGAGGTTGACTGGGGTAATCATCAGGATTGGGCTAATAACTACGTGAATAAGAATTTTCCAGACGAAGTTATGAATACAGATCTGGACATTCAGCGAAAATGTGATGTAGGGCTGTTCGGGGCCGCGGATTGGCTCGTAGAACGAGGATGGGTTCTACTTCACAATCCGGGCATGGGGATTGCAACTCCGACCAAGAATCCGGCAAGAGAGTTCACAAAGGCGCAGAAAGAGTTCCTCTACGATTATTACATGGAGAGAAATCGTGAGAATGAGGCAAATGCAATTTGGGAGGAATAAGGATGAAACATACATTGAAAAGGGTTCCGGAGGTACTGCCATGAAAAAGGAGACACCAGAACAGCAGTTAAATTTGCTTTGCAGACTTATAATCCGTGAACGTGATAATTGGAACTATATCAACGAAAACAGCTGCAATGATCCGTTCTGGCCGGATGGCTGCAATATGAATCTGACGAGAAATCATATTATTTCTTACAAGAGAGATATTGCAGAGTTATGTGAAGAAAACGGAATGCCGCTTCCGGAAGAATATTTTTTGAAGATTCCACCGGAAGTTGATGATAATTATATGGCAAATCTGAAACAAAAAGCTCGTGTTGAGCGGTTAAAACAGCAGGGAGATAGATTAAACCAGAAGAAACAGAAGTTTGTTGATGATGGACAGTTGGAATTTTGCTGAGGAGGAAAAGAGTATGAAATTATTTAAAACAATCGACGAGAGAATAAGAGAATGTGGATTTCGCAAGGTAAAAGAAGATGCGAATGGCGCTCTGTATGAGAATGATGATGAATGCATAAAACATATTGTTCGTGTCACTGAAAAAAGCATTCTGAATTATATTGACAACCGAAAAGAAGCAGGAATTGAGGCGAAAGGCTTAAAGGAGGCAGAAGTAAAGTTGTTTTTGAAAAAGATGAAAAAAATCAGATTAAACAATTGGGTAAAAAGTCATGAATGGTGAAGGATATCGTGATCCGACTGCAGACAGAGCGATTCGAAACGCCGGCCGCCTTCCGAGACCGATCTGGAATGTGGTCAAGGCTGTTCAGGAGGTCCTGAACGTGTCACATCTGGAGTTGGTCGAGATCAGAATGAGAGACAGGACAACCGGAAAAGAACACACATGGGGAGGTGATACCAATGGAGAAAAAGGCACTGGAGCAGTACATAGACGCGTGCGAGCTGATAAAGGAGACGGAAAAGGACATTAGACGGCTGAAAAAAAAGCGGCAGACCATCGTGCAGACGAACGTATCCGGGAGCAATCCGGATTTCCCTTACAATCCGCAGCACTTCAAGATCGCAGGGACGGCGTTCACCTATGAGGAGGATGCCCGCCTGCGGCACGAAGAGAAGATTCTGGAGGAGCGCCGGGAGAACGCCCAGTGGCTAAAAGTAGAAGTGGAGCAGTGGATGAACCACATTCCACAGAGGATGCAGCGCATTATCAAGTACAGAGTCTTCGAGGAGATGAGCTGGAGCCAGGTGGCGGCGAAACTCGGAAGAAAGGCAACGGAGGAGAGTGTGAAGAAAGAATATCACAGATTTTTTGAGGAAAAATGAAACTTTGTCCCGTTTGTCCCATATGTCCCGAATCAAAATGTTATAGTGTATCATGGAGAGAACGGCAGGAAGGGTTTCATCTTTTCTTTACCTCCTTGTAAATGTACTTTGATCGGCGGCCAGGTGTCACAGCCTGACCGTTGAATTGGGCGGCATCAGCCCATGGAAAAAGTCCGAATGATGCACGGTGCAGAGAAGGTACCCTGCACCTATTGGAACGTAGCTCAAGGAGAGCGCAGAGACGCCGGCACGAGGCGCAGGTTCGAATCCTGCCGTTCCAACTCTCCAGTGGATGGAGATTCTCCGATTTGTTACTCTTATACAAGGATTCCTCGCAGAGATGCGGGGAATTTTTGCGTGCAGAAACAGAAAGGCGGTGTTGCAGGATGGCAAAATTGACTGCAAAGCAGCAGAGATTTGTTGAGGAGTATCTGATCGACCTGAATGCAACGCAGGCCGCGATCAGAGCTGGCTATAAAGCAGGAAACTCACAAAGAGCCAGCGAAATAGGAAATGAATTACTCCAGAAAACTCCAGTTTCAGAAGCGATTCAGCAGGCAATGGCCGAAAGGTCAAAAAGGACAGGTATCAACCAAGACAGAGTAATCCAAGAACTGGCGCGAATAGCTTTTGTGAATCCGCAAAAAGTAATCAATTCTGAAGATGCTTCTATTCGAGCAGATGCCACAGAAGATGATTTGGCATGTATTCAGTCAGTAAAAGTTAAAACTATGGATGGTGAAAAAGGATCGTCAGTTGAAAGGGAAGTCCGATTAAATGATAAGATGAGAGCACTGGAGCTTCTTGGAAAACACCTTGGTATGTTCAAGGATAAAGTTGAGCTGGATGCAGATATGGATCTCAACATCACGATTGACTACGGGGAGGACGATTCCGGATGAATATAAACGTCCAGATGAATCCGGGCTTCAAAGAAGTTGACCGTTCCAGGAAAAGATATATCGTTATGAAAGGCTCTGCTGGATCAGGAAAGAGTGTTGATACGGCGCAGAATTATATCCTGCGGCTGATGCAGGATCCGGGAAGAAATCTTCTATGCGTTCGAAAGGCGGACGTGACCAACAGGGATAGCACTTTTGCAGAATTGCAAGGTGCTATTTTTCGCATGTTTGGGGAGCAGTACAAGAAATATTGGCATATTAACAGCTCCAACATGATTGTGGAGTGTAAAATCAACCGCAATCAGATCATTTTCCGAGGCGTCAACGATGAAAAGCAGCGTGAAAAACTGAAATCCATTACATTCAAACGTGGCAAGCTGACGGATGTCTGGATCGAAGAAGCCACGGAAATTACGCAGGCGGACTTCGAGATCATTGATGACCGTCTCCGTGGTGAACTGCCGGATGGACAGTTCTATCAGATCCGGATGACGTTCAACCCGGTATCGGCGTACCACTGGATTAAGCGTGTGTTCTTTGACCGGTCAGATCCGGATGTTCTGACACATCAGTCAACCTACGAGCAGAACCGCTTTATCGATGATGCCTACCGAAGACGTATGATGCGGCGTAAGGAAGTGGATCCAGAAGGGTATCGGGTATATGGCCTGGGGGAATGGGGAGAAGTCGCCGGACTGATCCTCAAAAACTATGTTGTCGAAGAATTTGACCGCTCGCCGGAACGATTCGACTACATGGTCAATGCACAGGACTTCGGCTTCAACCACGCAAACTGCATCGGCGAGGTCGGTTTCAAGGATGGGGAGCTGTATCTGTGCCGGGAGCTGTACGTGTATGAGATGGATACGGATGAGATCATCCGGCTGGCAGAAGGACAGTTCAGCAAGCGCCTGCGTATGTGGTGCGATTCTGCGGAGCCGGACCGTATCAAGATGTGGCAGAAGGCGGGATACCGCGCAAAAGGTGTGCAGAAAGAGCCGAACAGCGTGCATGCCCAGATAGACTATTTGAAACAGCATAGGATCCATATCTACCCGTCCTGCGTCAATACAATAAAAGAAATTCAGCAATGGAAGTGGAAGAAGGATGAGCGTACCAACACTTATCTCGAAGAGCCAGTTCCGTTTTTTGATGATGCCATGGCGATGCTTCGGTACTCGATTGAGGAAGAACGTAAGGCAAAACCGCGGCTGAACAGAAAAGTGAAAGGAGGGATATAGAGGTGTGGACGAATTTGTACAGGCTGCCGTCGGAAGAGACGCTGACGGATGCCAAACTGAACGAATTTATTATACGGCATTCCGGAGAGTGCGCATTTCGTTACAGTAGACTGCAGGAGGCCTACGAGACGGAGTATCCGATCCTGCATGAGCCGTTAAAGCCGAAATGGAAGCCAGACAACCGGATTATGGTTAATTTTGCCAAATACATCGTGGATACGATGAACGGTTTTTTTATCGGAAATGCCATCAAAATGCAGGTCGACAATGGGAACGAAGCAGTTGCGAAGTATGTTGAATTTCTGGACCAGTACAACGATCAGGACGATAACAATGCTGAGCTGTCCAAAATCTGCAGCATTTTCGGCAAGGGCTATGAAATGTATTATGTCGATGAGAACGGAAACATCGGCATTACCTATCTAAGCCCGTTGGATGCATTCATGATTTACGATGATTCCGTGCTGGAAAGGGAACGGTATTTCGTGCGGCTGTATTACGATTCGAATCAGATCCTTCATGGCAGCGTTTCAGATGAGACGAAGGTTCGATGGTTCACAATAAAGGGAAAGCTGATCTGGGATGCAGACGAGAAGATACACGGCTTTGATGGCGTTCCGGCATCTGAGTACGTAGAAAACAAGGAGCGGATGGGAATCTTCGAACCGGTGCTTACGATGATCAACGCATACAATAAGGCGATCAGCGAGAAGGCCAATGATGTTGACTATTTCGCGGATGCTTATCTGAAAGTTCTTGGATCCAAGCTGGAAGAAGATGATGTGGCGCATATCCGGGACGACAGAATCATTAACTTTGATGGAGATACCGAGCGGTTGATCGTTGAATTTCTTCAGAAGCCAGATGGAGACACTACACAGGAGCATCTGATCGATCGACTGGAAAAGCTCATCTTCCATATCAGCATGGTAGCCAATATCTCGGATGAGAATTTTGGTACCAGCTCCGGTATCGCCATGAAGTATAAGCTGCAGGCGATGAGCAACCTGGAAAAGACGAAGGAACGGAAATTTACCAGCGGTATGAACCGGCGGTACCGTCTGATCTTCTCAAATCCGGTCTCGGGGATGAAAAAAGATGACTGGGTGAAGATCCATCCACACTTTACGCCGAACTTCCCGGCAAACCTGCAGGAAGAGGCAGAGATCGCGAAGAATCTGGAAGGCGTTGTCAGCCAGGAAACACAGCTGGGCGTGCTGTCTATCGTGGATAATGCACAGGACGAGATTAAGAAAATCGATGCTGATCAGGATAAGATGAGAGCGGATCCTGTGATGGAGCAGATGTTTGGCGGCGGTGGACAGGATGACGAGTAAGGAATACTGGCAGAAGCGTGAGACGGAGCATGCTAAGAAGAATAAGATGGCGGAGCAGGCCTATGCAGAAGAGATCCGGAAGACCTATGCATATATGGCAGACCAGATCCAGAAGGAGATCGATGGATTTTATGCAAAGTACGCCACAAAAGAGGGAATCTCGCTGGCGGAGGCAAAAAGGAGAGTTTCCAAGCTTGACATCGAAGAATATGGAAGGAAAGCCGCAAAATACGTCAAAGAAAAAGATTTTTCTGATCAGGCGAATGAAGAGATGCGGTTGTACAATGCGACCATGAAAATCAATCGCCTGGAGCTGCTGAAAGCCAATATCGGGCTGGAAATGGTATCCGGCTTCGACGAACTGCAGAAATACTTTGATCAGACGCTGACACAGCAGACAATAGAAGAATTTCGCAGGCAGGCGGGCATTCTTGGCAATTCTGTGCAGGAAAACGGGAAAATGGCGCGGGCAATCGTCGATGCGTCATTCCATAACGCCACCTATTCCGACCGGATTTGGATGTATCAGGATATGCTGAAAGCAGAGCTGGACAAGCTGCTGAAAACAGGGCTAATCCAGGGTAAGAACCCGCGGGAGCTTGCGGTGCACCTGCAGAAACGCTTCGGTGCAAGCCGGGAGGATGCAGAGCGGCTCATGGTCACGGAGCTTGCCAGAGTCCAGACAGAAGCTCAGAAACAGTCCTATATCCGAAATGGATTCGAAGAGTATACATACGTTGCCTGCGGGAATGCAGATGTCTGCGAGCGGTGCCAGGCGTTGGACGGTAAGCATTTTAGGGTGCAGGATATGATGCCAGGGACAAATGCGCCGCCGATGCATCCGCGATGCCACTGCTCTACGGCGGCCTATGAAGACAGCACAGAGTATGAGAAATGGTTGAAATTTCTGGAGCAGGGTGGTACCACAGAAGAATGGGAAGCTTCGAAAAACAGAAAGGCGAGATACAAAGACAACGAAGGCATATTCCAAACATTGGATGGCAGATCAAAGGGGCGAGACGTTATCAAACCTCGAAATATCATGAAAGAAATGAAAAAGTCCAGCATCGGAACGGAAATGTTGGAATATCTTCAGGAAAATGATATTCAAATAAAGGTATGGTACGGAGTTGATGTCGACGAGGGACTGGACGGACTTTTCGAAGATGGTGAAATCAACATTTATGCTGATAACACCAAAACGGTTCGTGAGACAGCTATTACAGTGATTCACGAGGCCACACATGCCAAAATCAACAAGCCAAACACCAAAAATCAAGAGTTACAATGCTATATGAACGAGTACAGACATCAAAACATTGAATTGACAGAGAAAGTTGTCCAGGATATAATTAATCATATAAATGATAAATATCCGAATTTGAAATGGGAGTGATTGTTTATGACGAATACTCTGAATATGCCGCCTCATGAGAGGGTAAAACTTTTGAGAAAAGGCGAAAAAGTTCTGTGCAAGAAATGCAAAAAAGGAATTATGATTCCTGTTGGCGACCGTGAAAAAACCAATACTTTTTACTGTGATTCTTGCAAGAATCAGTTAATTATCAACTGATGATAAGGAGACAGGACAAATGGCTCAGAATGATTATTTCGTGATTGTATACCAGGTACTGAAATATCTGTATGAATGCTTGAAAAAGGGTGAAAAACCAGAAGCGTGTTACCTTACAGCATCGGCTTATAATATTCATGAGAATTATTGGCAGTATATCATTTTAAGCCTGATTACGGAAGAATATGTAAAAGGCATTGCTGTTAATCATACGAAAGATGGCGTTCTTTTAGGCGATCTGCCGGATGCCATTATCACACCAAAGGGTATTTCCTATCTGTTCGAAAATTCGTTGCTTGAAAAGGCAAAAAAGACGTTGAATGACGTAAAAGAGATGGTTCCGTTCGTATAAAACTGTTTAAGGAGTAAAAACGATAATGGCAAAGAATGACATGGAAGTAATCATGTATAAAATACTAAGGTATCTGTACGAATGCATGAAACTCGGTGTAGAACCAGAACTCGAACAGTTCGCGTGGAATTCAAAATTATTTGATATTCCGCAAAGCTATTGGTGCAAGATCATTGCAACGCTTGTAAGGAAGGGATATATTACAGGATTTGTGGTCGTTGACAAAACAAAAGACGCGCCAATGCTCCAAACAGACAGACCATTTGAGATTACGTTTGAGGGCGTACAGTTCCTGGAAGAAAACAGCCGCATGCAGAAAGCAAAAGAATATTGTACTGAAACATTCAACGTGATATTGTCTGCATTACTTGGCGCGATTATTTCATAGTTACCACTAGTCGAGAGGCCGGTGGTATTTTTATGCCCATTTAAGAAAGAGAGGATCAAAGAGTGATTGAAGTATCCGTTCGTAAGAACGAAATCAAGGTATCCGGCCATGCAATGTATGCACCGCACGGGCAGGACATTGTCTGCGCAGGCGTTTCCAGCCTCGTGCGGACGCTGATCCGCTCGATCGAGGATCTGACAAGGGATGAAATAGAATACGAAGTATCGCCCGGCTGGGTTGATATACAGTATGGGAATCTATCAGAGAGAGCAAGAACTCTGGTGGATTCCTTTTTTGTCGGCATCTATCTGATGGCCGATGAATTTCCGGAGCATGTCCGGATCGTGTAACCGATGTGACCGAAATGTCGTTAAACTATGATTCCGGAGCAACGGCACGGGGCTATTACAGAACGGGACGGGGCAGAAAGGACAGAAAAATAATGAAGTGCAAAAACAACCATTATCATTGGAGAATCCCGATGATCAACCTGCAGGTATTTGCAGACGGCGAAGGAGACGGCAGCGGAGCCGGAGACGGAAACGAGGACGGAACTGGAGCAGGTTCTGGAGATAGCGGCAATGAGATGTCATTTGATGATTTTCTTGGACAGGCAGAGAATCGTGCAGAGTTCGACCGCAGGGTCCAAAAGGCGGTAAATACAGCAGTGACCAAAGCACAGGAAAAGTGGCAGGCGCTGACTGATGACAAACTTTCAGAAGCGGAAAAGCTCGCGAAGATGACCAAGGAAGAGAAAGCAGAGTACAAGAATCGTAAGCTGGAGAAAGAACTGGCGGATCTGAAACGGCAGAACGCGATTTCGGAGATGTCAAAAACAGCCAGAAAGATGCTGGCAGATGAAGAAATCAACATCCCGGATGAACTTCTGGCACATCTGGTATCGGAAAGCGCTGAAGATACCAAGACGGCTGTGGAAGCTTTCGGAAAGATGTACAAGGACGCAGTGCAGGCTGCCGTAAAAGATGCTTTGAAGGGTAATGCACCAAAGGGCGGATCCGGCGGAAAGGGCGCTGTTACAAAAGAACAGATTCTTGCAATCAGCAACCCGATTGAGCGGCAGCGGCTGATTGCGGAAAACATCGCATTATTTCAGTAGGAGGAATACACATGCATAAAATTGGAAAATTAGGGCTGCAGGTGTTTGCAGCACCGGATAACATGACGGGGCAGGCACAGATCCATGTAAAGGCCCGCGAGATTGACTTTGTAACATCTTTCGGCAAAAACATTCAGGCGCTGCTTGATGTCCTGGGCATTATCCGAATGATCAAGAAAGATAACAATACTGTTTTAAAGACAAAAAAGGTAACAGGAACCCTGCAGTCCGGTGAGGTCGCAGAGGGCGAAGAAATCCCGTACTCTCAGTACGCTGTGGAAGAGATCCCGTTCGATACCATCAGGATCAACAAATACCGCAAGGGCGTAACCCTGGAGGCGATCGCAGAGAAAGGATACGATGCCGCAGTACAGGACACAGACGAAGAGTTTAAAAGCGATCTGCAGAACGTTGTCATGGATAAGCTGTATACACAGTTGAAGGCGGGTTCTCTGACTGATCACGAAAGTACTTGGCAGATGGCGGTTGCTATGGCGATCGGAAAAGTCAAAGACAAATTTAAAAAAATGAAAAGAACGGCTACAGGCGTAGCAGTGTGGGTGAATACACTGGATGTGTATAAATACGTTGGTGCTGCTGACATTACACTGCAGACGGCGTTCGGCTTTGAGTACATGAAGAAATTCCTGGGTGCAGAGGTTGTGTTCGTAAGCTCTGAAATCCCGGAAAACGTTGTTATCGCTACCCCGCTCAATAATATCGTCGGATATTATGTTGATCCGGGCGATTCTGAGTTCGTGAAGGCTGGCCTTAGCTACACAACGGATCCGACTACTAATTTTATCGGCTTCCATGCGCAGGGCACCTACGAGAGAGCAATTTCTGACATGTTCGCTATCATGGGCCTGCGTCTGTTCTGCGAATATCTGGATGCAATTGCTTGCATTTCCGTTGGCGGATCTGATACGCAGACACTTGGAACTCTGAATGTAACATCTGAAGCAGGAACAGAAGCTGGAAAGACGAAGATTTCCGTAAAAGAGCAGATCATGTCCATGAATAACTACTGGAAGTACAAAGATGCAGCATCTGCGACCGCGGTAAAATATGGTGATGATGTGAAAAACTGGAGCAAATGGGATGGAGAATCCGAGATCACATCTACTACCGGTCATCATATTACACTGGTTGAGTGCGACCAGAACTACAAAGCAGTTCGTTCTGGCGACGTAACAGTAGCTGTGAAGAGCTGAGAAAGGGTGATGGTATATGTACAGAGTAATCGAGTATTTTACTGATTTGCAGGACAATGACCATGAATACAGAGCAGGCGATACCTTCCCGCGTGAGGGACTCAAGGTATCCGAAGCCCGCCTGGCAGAGCTTGTATCTGCTGAAAATCTGCGTGGTATCCCACTGATTGAGCTGGTGGAGCCGGAAAAGGCAGGCAAAGGGAAAAGCAAGAATAAGGCAGTAGATTCCTTGACGGAGTAGGAGGCGGCCTATGATCGAAGATCTGAAACTGCTTCTTGGGATGGAAGATACAGACAAAAAGACAGAACAGCAGTTACAGCTGATTCTGAATGCCACGAAACAGCGGCTGAAATTTCTTCTTGGCGGTCTGGAGCCGCCGGAAGAGATGGAATACATCATATTGGATGTTTCGGTCATTCGATTCAACCGGATCGGCTCTGAAGGGCTCTCCTCTCACAGTGTTGAGGGCGAGAGCCTTTCCTGGTCAGAAAATGATTTTGCCGGGTATATGGATGATATCCAGTCCTATCTGGACAGCCAGCGGGAGGCAAGAAAGGGAAAGGTAAAGTTTCTGTGAGATATGATACACCAGTTTTCTTCCAACGGGTCCTGCCGGGCGAATATGATTCGAAAACCGGAAACTATGCTGCAGACCAGGTCACAGAGGTGCAGAAAATGGCTTCTGTGATGGATACGAGAGCAGAGATCATGCAGATCGTATACGGAGGAATCCGTCAGGGCAGCGTGACCGTACAGCTCCAGAATCATTATCAGAAGCCGTTTGATCGGATCCGGATCGGGAACGCAAACTATAAAGTGGACTATACACGGAAATTGCGTGTAAAACAGACATTCATACTATCGGAGGTGGTCTGATGCCAAAAATCAAGCTGGAAGGAATGGAAAAACTGCAGGTCAAATTGAAGAAAAACGTGCAGATGAGCGATGTAAAGCGGGTTGTAAAAGAAAATGGAAAATCTTTACAGGAGGCGGCACAGAGAAAAGCATCAGTAGATACCGGTACGCTGAAACGGAGTATTGGTCTTGAGATCCGAGACGGAGGTCTTACAGCTGAAGTGGAGCCAACAGCAGAGTATGCGGCGTATGTGGAGTACGGAACCCGGTACATGAACGCACAGCCGTATATGCGTCCTTCCTATACGGCACAGAAAGAACAGTTCAAATCCGATTTGAAAAAGCTTACGAGGTGACATCATGGACCCACAGCAGGAATTATTCAGTGCATTGCTTCTGGAATTGAAAAAACAGTATCCGGACAGTGTGTATGACACGTTTTTACCGCCGGAAGGCACGCCATATCCGTTTGTCTATCTGGCGGACAGCGACTTGAATGATCAGGCCAACAAAACGGCTGTGTTCGGCAACGTAAGCCAGACAATCCACGTTTGGCACGATAATCCGCGGCAGCGCGGCACAGTTTCACAGATGCTTCTGCAGATCAAGCAGATTTGCAGACATCTGGAGCACACCGGCAACTTTTCCTGGTCCGTGAAGGACTTAAATCAGAGAATATTGCCGGATACAACCACCAACCAGCCACTTCTTCATGGAATTGTAGAAGTGACTTTTTTATTTAGTTAGGAGAACAGCATGGGAAAAACAATTGATTTACAGTTATTCGCAGATGCGGTACGTGGTAAAAAGATCGTTTATCTGTACCGCCTTAAAAAAGATGCGGCTAAAAATGCAGCTACAGCATTAGCGTTTACGACAGAGAACGGCAGAACGACAAGTAAAGATGCCGATACCACAGAGACAAAGGATGGCACGATCCGTACCCCGGGAGCAGCCGAGGTTGAGATTACGGCAACCAGTATTCTTGCCAAGGGCGACACACTGATCGATTCTCTTGAAGATGCCATGATCAATGATGAACTGGTCGAGATCTGGGAAGCAAATCTGGATGATCCAGCATCCAGCGGAAGCAATAAATTTAAAGGAAAATACTTCCAGGGCTATGTGACGGAGGTAGAAAAGACTTCAAACGCCGAAGATATGGTGGAGGTGTCTCTTACCTTTGGTGTCAATGGAACCGGTCAGAAAGGTGATGTAACCGTAACGACCGCGCAGCAGGAAATAGCAGCTTACGTATTTACAGATACGACAAAAACAGGAGCGTAAAAATGCTGAGGGCGAGAAATCGTCCTCTTTTTGAATAGTAAAGGAGAAAAACGATATGGAACTTACAATCAATGGACAGGTGTATCAGTTTAATTTTGGCATGGGATTCCTTCGCGATGTAAACAAAAAAATTCAGGTGCCAGTTGACAATTTAAAAGATGTCAGCAAAGGAATTGGTCTGAAATATATGATCGGCAGCGTCATGGATGGAGAGGTGGAGCCGCTTGTAGATCTGCTAGATGCAGCAAATCAGGGGCAGACTCCGAGAGTTACAAAAGAACTGCTGGATGATTATATTGATGATCCGGAAACAGACATTGATAAACTTTTCGAGGACACACTGGGTTTCTTAAGGACAGCCAATGCTACGAAGAAAACCGTCGCGGAAATCGAGAAAGCAGTGGCAGCGGAGAAAGAACGCCAGGAAGCTTTGAAGAAAGCGTTGGAGGAATTTCAGAAGAAGGCTCAGGACGAGAAGAAACAGTAGATTTCGAAAAAATTTATCATGATGTTGCGGTGAATTGCTTTCGGTACTTCAATTTTACATCATTCGAACAGGTGGATCGGCTGACAGTAGCTCAGTATAATGTCATGATGGAGGCGCTGGAACTGAAAATGTTTGACCGAAATTTCGAAGCACACAGGCAGGCATATCTTGATTTTGCTGTGCGTGCAGAACGAAAAACAGGCAAAAAGACAGTTCCAGTCTATAAAAAGTTCCAGAAATTCTTCGATTATGAGCGGGAACTTGAAAATTTGAAAAAAAAGAGAACAAAAAAGACAGATCCTCGTTTTGCTGGACTTTCGAAGTTGATCAAGAAAGGAGATGGTGAAAACGGCAGAATCTTATAGCGTAAAAGCGGTTCTATCAGCGGTAGACAGCAATTTCTCTTCGACGATGAAATCGTGCAGCGATACAGCAGAACGGCTACGCAGTACCATATCCAGTGGACTTGGATTCGGCGCAATGGCGGCAATTGGTGGAAAAGCAGTTACAGCAGTTGGAAGTGCGCTTAAAAGCGTAACAACAAACGCGGTAAGCGCAGGTATGAGCTTCGAAAGTACAATGTCTTCCGTTGCAGCCCTCTCTGGGGCTACAGGGTCAGATTTTGATAAATTGTCAGACAAAGCAAAACAGCTAGGTGCTTCCACAAAGTACACATCCAGTCAGATAGCTTCTGCGATGGAATATATGTCGATGGCGGGCTGGAAGGCGGATGAAATGCTATCCGGTATGGATGGCGTTATTAATTTGACTATTGCATCTGGCGGTGATCTGGCGAGGACATCCGATATCGTTACGGATGCATTGACTGCATTCGGAAAACAGGCCAAAGACAGCGGAGAATTCGCCGATGTATTGGCGACCGCTTCTGCCAATGCGAACACGAATGTCGATTTGATGGGCGAAACCTTCAAATATGTCGGCTCTGTAGCGGGCGCAATGGGTTACTCGATTCAGGATATAGCTCTTGCGACTTCTATAATGGCGAATAGTTCTATCAAAGGAAGCGCCGCAGGTACGGCACTTCGCGCCACGATTACACGTATGGCAAAACCGACGGAAGAATCTAGCATGGCAATGTCTGCATTAGGCCTTAGCCTTACTGATGCTAACGGAAATATGAATTCCTTTGCCCAAATTATGAAAGATATGCGAAAAGGTATGCAAGGGTTGACTGAGGATGAAAAAGCATCTTATGCGGCTATGCTTGGTGGGCAGGAGGCAATGTCTGGGCTTTTAGCGATTGTCAATGCAAGTGATGAGGATTTCAATAAGCTTTCTGATGCGATCAACAATGCATCTGGAGCAGCAGAGACGATGGCAAGCATCAAAGCGGATAATCTGAAAGGTGCTGTTGATGAGCTTAAGTCTGGAATTGAAGGTATTGGAATAACCGCGTTTGAACAGGCAAAGGGAAAACTCAAAGAATTTGTAAAGAATATTACATCCGAAATAAGTGACGCCAATAAAAAGTTGGCTGATGGAAAGTACATTGAAAAAGCAATTCAGTGGGTTGAAAAGCTTGGATCTGCGTTTAAAAATGGCGGTTTGGAAGGCGGGCTGAAAGAAATTGGAGGCCTTCTGGATGGAACCGGAGAGAAGGTAAAAGCTCTTGGAGCAGTTCTTGGAACTTTAGGTGTTGTTACCAAAGCAAGCGATTTTTTCCAGAGCAATACATGGAAACTGGTATCCACAGGTATTGGAGGCATAAACAAAACCCTAAAAGAGACACCACAATGGGCAAAAAATGCTGGAAAAAGCCTTGGAAATGCATTTAATAATTCGAAGCTTGGCGGAATATTACAGTCCGCAGTCGGAAAAATAAAAAATCCATTTAAAGATATTCTGGATGCGGCAACCTTGGATGGCGCCAACGGGATACAAAAAATCGGTGTGCTGGGCGGAAAAGTTGTGCAGACAGTTACATCAACGGTCCAGACGGTTGGAAATTTGATTCTCGGCGTTGGATCAAAGATGTTCAGCGGCTTAACCCAGATCATGGGTCTTGCAATGAAAGCGTTGATGCCAGCGGCATTAATCGCCGTAGTGCTCGCCGGGCTTGGACTGCTCTATCAGACCTTTGGGTCGCAGATTGACAGCATTTTGCAACTGGCGCAGACACAGGGACCGCAGTTTATCACGAATTTGGTCAATGGAATGGCCAGCAGACTTCCAGATCTTATTCAGCAGGGCGGGCATCTGGTTTCTGAATTGCTGAACACAATTACAGCGAATCTGCCTGCTTTGATTACGGGCGGCGTAACGTTGGTTCAATCGCTGGTATCAGGATTGATCAGTGCCCTGCCGGAGCTGATTCCGTCAGCAGTCAGCATGGTAACGACACTTATTACAGGAATTGCTTCTGCATTACCGCAGCTCATTATGACTGGTATGCGACTTTTACTGGCACTGACACAAGGAATTACTGAGAATTTGCCGTCACTGATCGACGCTGCAATTCAATCGCTGAGTTCTTTTGCACAGGGAATTTTGCAGAATCTTCCTGCAATTCTGATGACCGCAGCTCAGATTATCGGAACATTGGCACAGGGTATTATAGGCGCTATTCCACAGCTTTTGGAGGCATTGCCGCAGGTGCTGTCTGCTATGATTGACACAATTATGGCGACAGACTGGCTGGAAGTCGGAAAGCAGGTTGTACTGGCCATTGGAGAAGGAATCTTTGGCGGGCTTTCCAAGTTTGGCGGAAAGATTGGAAAGTTCTTTGGCGATATCAGCGATTGGTGCGCTGGAGGAGAAAAAGGCGGCAAGAGTGTAACGTCTGGTGCAGCATCTGGAATTAATGCCGGAAGCTCGCAGGTATCCAGCGCGGCGAATGCACTCGGGAATACTGCGGCAAGCAGTACGGCGGCCGGAATTCAGTCTGGAATCGGAAGTGTTGCTGCGTCCGCCAGCAGTATAGGCGACACAGCAATCAACGCGATTACATCCGGCATCAATAGAGGCAGCGGAGCTTTGACCTCAGCGGGCACGAGCGCAGGAACAGCAGTTACAGAGAGCATGGATACTGGGTTGAAACCATTGAACAATATTGCGTCCACATCAATGAGCAATTTTTCAAGCACAATTTCGAGTGGCGGAACGAAAGCAGTCTCCAGCGCTAAAAATGTTTCAAAAGCAGTGAATGCCGCTCTGAAAACGACAGAACCGGCGGCACTTCGCAGTGGACAGAGCGTTGGAAACAGTATGGCAAACGGAATCCGGTCAAAAAACAGTACTGTAACGAGTGCATCACGCGCACTTGCAAATGCGGCAAAGGCGCCTTTGAGCAATATAAACACTTATTCTTACGGCGCTTACATCGGCATGGGTCTTGCGAACGGTATGGCAAGTCAGGTTGGCTATGTAAGAGCAGTGGCAGCACAGCTTGCGGCAGCTGCAGAGGCGGCAATCCGCGCGAAAGCACAGATTCACAGCCCGTCGCGAGTGACGGATAAACTCGGCAATTACTTCGGCATTGGCTGGGTCAATGGTATTATGGATCATGTCCAGGAAGCAAAGCAGGCGGCCATGGAGCTGATACAGATTCCGGAGCTTACACCTGCACCGGAAATCGGAATGAGCCTTCGGACTGGATCTGAAGATCTGAATGACAGCTATCAGTATAGCAGTAATGGAAAATATACCATCTATGTACCGGTTAATCTGGACGGAAGAGAAATCGGAAAGGCGACTGCAACGTATACACGTGAAGAAATTGAGAAACAGGAGACTAGGGAGAACCGAAAGAAAGGCAGGAGAATGAATGTATAACTTTGTAGATACAACAGAGCGATACCCAGGGCAGAACCTGCCTTCGGAGGCTCTCATGTTTAATGGAAGTTATCTTGAGAACGTAATTCCCGGCTATCGGACACTTTATGTGTCCGGCCGGGAAATTTTGGGTACGGAGATTACAGATCTGGAAACAGGCGTGTCTGACGGTACAAAGTATCGACGAAAGCGTTATCAGCCAAGGACTATTGTGGTGGGATATCAGCTGGTAGCCGAAGATAATGCAGCTTTTCGCAGTGCTTACAACAAACTGAATGCTCTTCTGGATGCAGAACAGGCAACCCTTATTTTTGCAGATGAACCGGACAAATATTATATCGGAACAAAGCAGGGAACGAGTGAAGTGCCGGCGGGAAGAAATGCGATCACTGCGGAGCTGGAATTTTACTGCGCGGATCCATTCAAGTATTCGGTGGAAGAATTTACGGTGAATCCGACTGCGGATGACGGAAAAACGTTCATTGTGTCGTACAACGGCACTTATCGGGCCTTTCCAAAGCTTCAGGCAGTAATGCACAGTGAAAATGGAGTAGTAGGTTTTGTAAATGACTCCAAGAAAATTCTTCAGTTCGGTGATCCGGATGAGTTGAACGGAGAAACATACAAAAAAAGCGAACTGATAACAAGCTATGCTGACCAATATGTCTGGTCACAGGATGCGGCGTGGAAAGATGATACAGGGAGCAACTTCTTATACAGTAACAGCAAGACGGCTGGAAAGCTGGGTGTCATGAGCGTAGGCAGCATCAAAGGTCTGTATCTGGCCAGCAGTGGATATGTAAGTCCAAACACAAACGGCTGGAATGGAGCTATGAAATCTATTGATGTGGTAGATTCCAATGGAGCAAAGGGAGCGACGCACCTCTATTGTTACATGAACAGCTGGTTTGAAACTGGTCTTATGGGGCAGACGGGCTGCCAGGCGATTGCTTTCTGCGATGCGAACGGAAAAATGATCTGCTGCCAGGAGATATACAAAACCGATACGATCGGAAACACAGCGCACATGAATATGTGGGTAGGTGGAAACAACCCGCGTATCGTCAAAACATATACTTTTGAACCTTGCTATCGAAAAGATGCAAACCCATACAGCCAAACGTATGGCGCAAGCGACATGATGAAACATGGAGAGAAAATACGTTTTTTCTGGAAGGGCAGTTATCCGGAATTTACAGTTCCAGAATTAAAAAATGTGAAAGTGGCAACAGTGAAATTGTATTTGGGACAGTGGGGAAGTCGAAATACAGGAAATCAGCTTGTCACCAGAAATTATTTCCGCGGCATCTTCGTGAGAATTGACAATGTAGAAAAATGGCGTGATATTCCGAATAAATTTTCGGTAAATCAGGTTTTGACAGCTGACTGTAGCAATGGAGAGGTCATGTTACAGGGACTTCCGAGACAGGATCTTGGTGCGTTGGGCAACGATTGGGAGAACTTTTGCCTGCAGCCTGGAATGAATCAGATCCAATGCATTGCATCGGACTGGGCAACACAGCCAACATACACAATGAAATACAGGGAGGTGTTTCTATGATTTTATATTTTGCGGACCGACATATGAATGTCCTTGGGCAGGCAAGCACAGAGCTACCGAAGGGATTGTACATTTCTGATGATCTGAAAACAGAAGAGGTGGAAGCAGGTGTTGCTACACTAGAATTTACGCTGAATTACACGGCGAGCACGCGGAATGATGCGAAACAGTATGGTTCTGTTGGCAATTATATTCTTCGGAAGAATGGCGATGAGCAGGAATTTTATACGATCATTACCAGCGAAGAAAATATTTTCAAACAGGAAGTAGAAATCTATGCCGAGGATGCCGGTATGGATCTCCTGAACGAGACAGTTGGCGAATACAAAGCAGACAAGGCATATCCAGCGAGCTACTATGTTGAAAAATTCAGCGACGATTCCGGCTTTGAAATTGGAATCAATGAGGTCAGCAATTATAACCGGAAACTGTCCTGGGAGGGTGAGACCACCGCTTCTGAGCGTATTTTGAGCGTTGCCACGCAGTTTGACGCGGAAGTTTCCTATACTTTTGAAATCGACCGGTTGAAAATCAAGCACAAATATATCAACCTGCATAAGAAGCGCGGCGTAGATCAGGGGCGAGAACTTCGGATCAACCGGGAAGTGAAAAATATCATTGTAAAAAGTTCAGTAGAAGATCTGGCTACGGCACTTTCCGTTACCGGCGGATATCCGGAAGACAGTGAAACGCCGATCAATCTGAAAGGGTATAAGTATGATGACGGCGATATATATCTGTCCGGCAGTACGATTTATTCCCGGAGCGCAGTGGCCAAATGGAGCCGGTATCTTTCCGAAAAAGGAAGTGGTACGGGACATATCGTCCAGTCGTACACTTACGATACTACCAGCAAGTCAGAACTCTGCAACAGGGCAGTTTCAAAGCTGAAAAAGATCTACGATGCGGCTGTTTCCTATGAAGTAGAGCTGGCGTATCTGCCGGATGGGATTAAAATCGGCGATACGGTGAATATTGTAGACGATACCGGAGAACTGTATTTGTCTGCAAGAATCATGAAACTGGAGTCCTCCATTTGCAATGATGAGTACACGGCAACGCTGGGCGAATACAAGCTGAAATCGAGTGGAATTTCAGAAAAGATGGAGAGCCTGGCTGCACAGTTTGAAAAACTGGCAAAGAACCGGACGTTTTACACTTGGGTTGTGTTTGCTGATACGGAAACGGGCGGCGGAATATCGCTCAAATCAGCTGGAAAGACATACATGGGTATCGCATACAATCAGACGACAAAACAGCCGGTACTTACAGACCCGAGCATCTATACCTGGGTAAAGGTTGTTGGAGAGCAGGGAATTGCGGGAGAGCCCGGAAAGAATGGTCTGACTAGTTTCTTCCATGTGAGATATGCTGATGTTCCGAACCCGACAGCAAATCAGTTGCGGAAGGATACAGGAAAATATATCGGTACCTACGTGGACTATATATTGGAGGACAGTACAGATCCGACCAAGTACACCTGGCGAAAATTTCAGGGCGATGACGGAGAGGACGGCGCCGATGGAACCCCTGGAGAAAACGGTGCGAATGGTGAAACCAGTTATCTGCATATCGCTTATGCAACAAGCGCGGATGGAAAGACAGGCTTTTCGACAACCAACGCCGTCGATAAAACGTATATAGGCCAATACGTGGATTTTACCAAGGCTGACAGCGCCAATCCGGCGAAGTATCATTGGAGCAAATTTCAGGGGCCGAAAGGAGATAAGGGAGATCCGGGCGAGCAAGGACTGCGCGGCCTGCAGGGTGAAAAAGGTGACCAGGGAATTCAGGGACCCAAAGGCGCTGACGGAAAAGATGGAAAAACGACGTATTTTCACATCAAATATTCTGCGGTTTCGAATCCGACCTCTGCGTCTCAGATGACAGAGACACCGTCAAAATACATTGGAACGTATGTGGATTTTACACAGACGGATTCGGATGATCCGAAGAAGTACAGCTGGCAGCAGCTGGAAGGTTCGCAGGGGCCACAGGGAAAACAGGGAATTTCAGGTACCAATGGAGCAGACGGGAAAACCAGTTATCTGCACATCAAATATAGCAATGATGGTGGGAAGACATTCACCGGGAACAGTGGTGAGGATATTGGCGCTTATATCGGAACATGCGTGGACTATGCAAAAGATGATCCTACAAGTGTCGGAACGTATAAGTGGGCGAAAATCAAAGGCGAGGCTGGAGCCAAAGGTGATAAGGGTGATACGGGTAAGGGGGTTAAATCGACATCTGTTGCATACCAGGTTTCAACTTCCGGAACAACAGTTCCAACTGGCACATGGTCTGGGTCTGTGCCATCTGCATCCGCGGGGCAGTATCTGTGGACACGTACAATCATCACTTACACTGACGACACAACATCCACGATATATAGTGTCGGCCGTATGGGAACCAATGGTGCAAATGGCACCAATGGAAAGAGTATTGGATCAGTAGTCAATTATTACCTGGCAACGGCATCTTCCAGCGGAGTTACAACGGCGACGAGTGGATGGACAACAGCTGTCCAGTCGGTGTCTGCGGCTAAGAAGTATCTTTGGAATTATGAGGTTGTGAAGTATACCGACGGAACCGTGGCGAGTACAACTGCGCCTTGCATCATTGGGTCATACGGTGATCGGGGAAGTAAAGGGGATAAAGGTGATACCGGATCAACAGGAAATGGCATTAAAAGCATTACTGAGCACTATGCAGTCTCCACATCCAATTCGACTGTTCCTACATCGTGGTCATCCACCGTTCCGACAATGACAGAGAGCAATAAATATCTCTGGAACTACGAGACAATTACTTATACAAATGGGACAACTGTAGACACAACAAAACGAGTTATCGGTGTATATGGTAACAAAGGTGCTACAGGGGCTACTGGTTCACAGGGATATAGTCTTGTGGCAAATGTGGTTAGAGATGCCTTCACAGAGTCTCGGTGGACAACATATGGAACGATTAATCACGAAGAAACTTGGTCCAGCACATCTGGTATCCGTAACGGTTGCCGGATTGGTGATATGTTTGCAATCGTTGGAACTGCAACGGACACAAAAAATGCTCATGTTGCTTATTATCGGAGTAATACTGCATCTGGAGATCTGAAAGGTTTGTGTATAAGCCATACAATTATCCCGAGGGGTGCAACAGGAGCTACCGGCAGTAAGGGAGATAAGGGCGATACTGGTGCAAGTGGAAAAGGCGTTAAATCTACTGCAGTAACATATCAGGCAAGTTCGTCTGGAACTACGATCCCTACTGGAGTATGGTCAGCAACTCCTCCGGCGACAAGTGCGGACAAACCATATTTCTGGACTCGTACGATCATCACCTATACGGATAATACAACTTCAACTGCTTACAACGTTGGTAGTACACCGGAAGGAATTGTCGTCGGTGGGCGAAATTTGGCGACCAATACCAATAAAGGAACAACCGGATGGAGTTGGTCAATGCAAACTGGCGGCTATTCCAAAGAATCTGTATCCGAAACTGGGGTTAATACATGTAAGCTTACACGAGATTCGGTAAAACAATCCGGATGGTCTGTAATACAGTTTTCTTATATTGGACGCACAAAATGGGAGGCTGACACGAATTATACCGTATCCGTAGATGTCAAAGCAAGTGTTTCTACATCGATGAATCCAGACTTTAGACATGATAACGGTTCAAACATGTTGATACAATCATGTAAAGCCGTAAACAACAAAACAGTTGCGAATGTATGGACAAAACTGGTATGGGTTGTAAAATCAGCAGCAACATTGCCTAGCGGAACTTCACAGAATACATATTTTACCGGAATGAACAGTAATGTTGGGGTCTCATATCAGTTTAAAAACCTTAAGATCGAAAAAGGCAATATGGCCACGGACTGGACACCAGCTCCAGAGGATTATGTATCTTTTGTTGATGTTGAGTATTATCTTTCAGCATCGGCAACATCACTTTCTGGTGGATCATGGTCGACGACAGCGCCGACATGGGTTAATGGAAAGTATATGTGGAGCCGTACGGTAACAACGGACGGAGCTGGTAACAGAACGTATTCGCCAAATCAAAATGGAGTTTGCATTGCAGGAGCACAGGGAGCAACCGGAGCCAAAGGTGATAAAGGAGATACTGGAGGGACTGGTGCAACCGGTAAAGGCGTTAAATCTATTGTAGAACAGTATTACAAATCAACGTCAGCAACAGCCATGTCCGGCGGATCGTGGAGCACGACTTATCCTGGATGGGAGAACAGTAAATATATTTGGACGAGATCAGTGATTACCTATACTGACAACACGACTTCAACGACAACAGCAGTTTGCGTCACGGGAAGTAAAGGAGATAAAGGTGCAACCGGTGCCAAAGGAGATAAAGGGGATAAAGGAGCAACTGGTCCTCAGGGACCACAAGGTCCTCAAGGTGTAAAAGGCGATAAAGGTCCTCAGGGAGATAAAGGTGCAACCGGCGCAACAGGTCCTCAAGGTCCACAGGGCGCTGCAGGTAAGGACGCAAATCAGGTAGTGCATACGGTAAATGGAAACGGTGAGTCAAATCTTTATGTCGAATTTGCTACAATAAAGATCACAGGTTCGTATGCAAATCAACCAACAACATTTAAACTTGGTGGCAGAGGTTTTGAGACAACAGATGTCCAGTTTAGTTTTATCTCTGCAAATAACTCAAATCCTGGATTGGATTTCCTAAGATCTTCAGGCGGATGGTCGTTATGGATTTATAAAAAGACTACTTCAACGTGGGGCCTTATAACAAGATTAAATGAACCGCATGGGCAGCTGAGAGTATTTAACTATACTCAAGGTTCTGGTCCATATACAGTGACGTGGACATCAACCAAATTAGCTTCTTTACCATCTGGTTCAATTAATGCGAATCCTTTACAAGCAGCAAAAACAGCCACCAACTTTATGCAGTTTACTGATGGGACCGGATTGGAAGTTGGTAATAAAACCAGCGGATCTTGGTCTGGCTATCGGACTAAGATTTCAGCATCAGCATTTGAGATTCTTAACCGGGCAGGAACGACACTCGCATATTATGGTGATAAGTTGATCCAGCTTGGAAAGAACGCAAAAGATGCGGTTATTGAGTTATGTGGCGGTGTCGGTAAGATTTTGGTTGAAACAAAATCCGGCAATGCGGCTCTGTCAATCCAGAGCGAATATGTAGATATTAAAGGTGTCCACGAATCTGTATTGGAGACATCAAGTTCTTCTGGAAGCTGTATAGCCGGAGCTGTTGACGATTCTTTTGTTGTAAATACTTACTCGGATGCCAACAACAAAGCAAACTTCGATATTGGTAACGGTAGCATTATTCTTGAATCAAAGAAGAAAGGTTATCAGGCAGAGGTCGAATTTTATGGCTGTGGCTGGTCTGGAGGAGTGTATACTGGAGCGTTCGCACCGACCAAGGCGTACTCCGAAAAGATTATGTTAGGAGATAGTGGAAGAGTATGGGAGCGTTTGATTGTTAAAAACTCCCCACAGGTCACATCCGATCGCCGCGCCAAAACAAACATATTTCCACTCGGTGAGAGCAAGATCAATAAGACGGATATTCATTCAGAGCTGTTCGATCGCTTAAAACCAGTTCAGTATCGGATGATTGACGGTGATGGGCGCATTTGTTATGGATTCGTCGCACAGGATGTCGTAGAAGCCATGCGAGAACTCGGAATCCGAGAAGACGAGCTGGATCTGGTACACCACGACAGGAAGAACACTGAGGATGGCTATATTGATACCTATAGTATGGTATATACCAATTTGATTGCGGTAATAACGCATGAGCTACAGCTCGAAAAAGAAAGAAGATCGAACCTTGAAATAGAGGTTGCGGATCTAAGAAGTGAACTTGAATCCATGAGAGATAATATCTCTGGAGATACAAATTAATTTTTAGGAGGGCAAAACTATGGCAGTAGAAGCAACTTACACAAAGGACATTCATTATTCTGGAATCATCACAGTTGACGGCGAGACCGTTGTGTCTATGGACGCCAATATGGATGCAAAACATCCGGATGTTCCAATCATCAATCGCTACATCAATAATGGAAGAAAGTACAGAGAGAACAAAACAGATATCGATGATATTGTTGATAAATTTGAAAATGACATCTGGACTGAATATGACAATTATGCAGCAGAAAAAACATCAGGATCGGATCAGAACACAGAGAAAAATAACAATCAAGGGGAGGAATGATGACAAAGTTGCAGATTATCTCAAGGCTCTGGTCGATAATCTATGATCTGATTTTTCTTGCCAAAGGAACGCCGACAAAGAGTTTGGAAGAAATAGAGACAGATCTTGACGTCATCGAACATGCATGCCGGAAGTACGCAGATATCGACGATGATGAAATAGCGTGAAAGGAAGGAGGTGCAAATGGAATTATTGATTGCTGCCGGTGTGCCGTCTGCGATCGTTGCTTTCTGTTTTTGGCTTCTGGAAAGACGTATCCAGAAACGGGCAGAAGCGGAGAAGATCGAACGGGCACGCAGGCAAAAAGAACAGGATGAGAAAGAAAAGAACCGTGAAGATCTGCAGTACATGATGCTGCGAGCTTTAGACGGCTCTCTTTGCTTATCAGAAGCAACAGCCAAAGCAGTGCAGAGGATTCCAGACGCAAAGTGCAACGGTGATATGCACGCAGCTTTAGACTATGAGCTGGAACGAAAGCACGATCTGGAAAATTTCCTGACGCGGCAGGGAGTGAATCACATCGTACATAAAGACGAACCGTAGATCCATAAAAGCGTAATCGGCTTTCTATGGTTCTTTTTATGTTTCGGTAAATAAATTACCACGAATACAATTTTAGATGCTCCACGCGGCTATACAAAGCTCACAAGGGTATCACGGGAGAATAAAACACAGGAGGAAACCAGAATGGAATTAATGAATGTATTATCGCAGATCCCACTGCCGGTTGTGGTTGCAGTAGTGACAGTGCTGGTGATCGTAACACTGGTGTGCGTATATCAGTACACGAAAATGAAAGGCCTTGATGGCATCAGAGGAGATGTCTATCAGCTTATCCTCAAAGCAGAGCATGTATACAATGCATCTGGGCAGGGAGAACAGAAACTGAAATGGGTAGTACAGCAGGCGAGATCGCTGCTGCCAAGGTGGCTGCAGGTGATCGTGTCAGAAGAAATGCTCATTAAAGTAATCGAAGAATGGTTTGCAGCAGTAAAAGATCTTCTTGACGACGGAAAGGTGAACGGGTCTCGGAAGAATTGAGAACCTAAGAAAGGAGCGTTTGCGAGAAATGGCAATAGAACGGAATACAAATACGGATATCCTGTTTAACAGTCTGATGGCTGCCGGCTGCACACTTTACGGCGCGTGCGCAGCAATGGGGAATATCTACGCAGAGTCCGGAGCGAATCCCCGGAATCTTGACAATCTTTGCGAAAATAAGCCTGGATACAAATACACAGATGCCACGTATACAGAGGCGGTAGACAGTGGAGAGATCACAAGAGATCTGTTCCTGCATCCGCTGGGAGACTCCAGACAGTATGGTTACGGCTTCTGCCAGTGGACGTCCGCTGGAAGAAAAGCTGGTTTATACGATATGGTTAAAACGAGAGGCGTGTCAATTGGGGACGCGAGGGTCCAGACAGAGTATATGCTGAGCGAATTGAAGACGAGCTATAAGAGCGTCTGGAAGGTATTGCAGACCGCAACCACCGTACAGGAAGCGTCTGATATCTTTCTGGTCAAGTTCGAGGCTCCGGCAAACACCGGATCATCAGTGAAGAAAGTAAGAGCTTCTTACGGTGATCAGTATTTGAAACTTTATCAGAAGAAGGAGGAAAACAAAGTGAGCAAAATTAAAAATGCAGTAGCAAGAGCAGAAGCGATCGCCCTGGATGATTCGCACGGTTATGACCAGGTAGACCGCTGGGGCAATCCGAATTATGATTGTTCCGGGCTGGTAATCAGTTGCCTGGAAGCAGCTGGAATCCCGGCAAAGTCCAGCGGAGCAACTTATACCGGTAACATGCCGGATGTTCTGCCGAAGATCGGGTTCAAGGATGTTGTAAAATCCGTGAATCTGGCAACCGGCAGTGGAATGATCCGGGGAGATGTCCTGCTCGGAAATGGGCACACAGCATTCTTCTGTGGAAATGGTAAACTGGTGCACGCAAGTATCAACGAGAAAGGAACGGTCACAGGAGGAAAGTCTGGAGATCAGACTGGTAGAGAAATCTGCATCCGCAGCTATTACAATAAGCCATGGGTTCATGTGTACCGTTATACCGGAGTGACAGCATCTGCATCCGGAACGGTTAATGTGAGAAATTATCTCCAGAAAGGCGATTCCGGGGACGCAGTAAAAGAAATGCAGAAAATGCTGAATGGCTGCGGATTCGGCTGTGGAAGCGCTGGCGCAGATGGAGTTTTTGGCGGAGATACAGAAAAAGCCCTGCTGGCATTCCAGGAATTTTATAATCTGGAACAGGATGGCAAGTACGGCCAGGCATCAAAAACGAAGCTGGTTTCCGTGTATAACGGGAAGGTTTCAGCTGCTGCTCCAGAAAAGAAGAACACTCCGTCTTATATTGTTGGACATGAGTACACCTTGCAGGTAGAGCTGAAAGTCCGCACGGGTCCTGGAACGAATTACTCTGCAAAGAAACATTCGCAGCTGACGCCTGATGGTCAGAAGCACGACAAAGACAAGGATGGCTGCATTGATGCGGGAACCACCGTGACGTGCCAGGAAATCCAGCGGGTCGGAAACAATATCTGGATGAAAGCACCGAGCGGATGGATGGCTGCCTATTACGGCGGGCAGGCGTTCATTGAATAATTTAGATAAATGTACTACATATGCCCTGGGTATCTTCGGATGCCTGGGGTTTTTTGAGTTTCAAAGAACGTAAAAAGCCCCGGGAGATTCCCGGGGGCAAAAAGAAACGCCGCAGCTACGCGGCGAAAAGAATTGTTCTTTTTTGCGGTCATTTTGGATGTTCTGACCGTAGAAAAGAATAACATATATGCTTGAAGAATGCAATATCTTTTTGCCTAGTGGCAATGCCACCCATTTGCCACCGTCTTCCATGTACAGGCATAGAATCGAATATAACTAAAATGCAAAACATTGAAAGAAAGTGCAGATTATGGTATCATCATAGAACTAGATAGATTAAGAAATGCCGTTTATGCTCTTATGGTGATATACGTGCCATGTGGAGACGGTTGTTTTGCTTTCCAAGGGAGAAATCGACTCAAAGAAGGTGC
>ERZ1673697.414-NODE-414-length-68092-cov-17.460617_pt1 | contig 68092 bp, 56 predicted proteins | sample MGYA00580227_ERZ1673697 | MGnify/ENA primary metagenome ERZ1673697 (study PRJEB41218, sample SAMN15661759) | gut metagenome | host: Homo sapiens | place: Canada: London | collected 2015-08-20/2019-03-30 | study: EMG produced TPA metagenomics assembly of... | reverse complement strand
ACTTTGTGATTTTTTATAGCTTGTACTTCCATTTGTTCCAAATGTTACTGTTGGTCCTGCTTTGTCTATATTTGTTACAGACAAACTTGCTACTCTTGTTGAGTCCGATCCTTGGTTTGTACTGTCTATACTTCTTGCATATATTGTTCTATTATTTTCTATTGTTACTGGTCCTGTATAAGTTATCCATATATTATTATCAAAACTATATTGTTTTGTTATTCCAGTAATTTCTGGATATGTTATTGTTGCTGTTATGCTTTTGTTTGTTGGTGCTGTTGTTGATAGTGTTATTGTTGGTTTTGTTATATTTACTGTTGTTATTGCTTTTGTTCCTGATATTGCATATCCATTTCCTAACACGTCTTTTATTTGAGTTCTTACTTGATATTCTGTGTTTAATGTTAAGTTTGTAAATGTGTGTGTATTGTTCTTGTCTGTTATCCATGCTCCCCAACTACTGTCTGATGTTTTCTTTATTGAGTATTGTCTTGTGCTTGCCTCTATTCCACTGTTGCTATCAGTTTGGGCTGATGTTACTACTATTGAGTTTGTTGTGCTTGTTGCTGTTGGCGCTGTTGTGTTTGGTGCTGTGTTGTCTAAATAAAATGCATTTGATTTTACTATTGTTGTGTTTCCTGCTTTATCTTTTGCTAATATCCATAAATACCAGTTGTTTCCTGTTCCATCTGATTTTGTTATTGTTCCTCCTGAAGTGAATGTTGCTGTGAAACTACTTTCTGCTGGTGCTGTTGCACTTTGTAACCATTGATATTTTAATGTGTTTATTCCACTTGCATCATTTACTGTTACTGTTGTACTTTGTGATTTTTTATAGCTTGTACTTCCATTTGTTCCAAATGTTACTGTTGGTTGCGTTTTGTCTATATTTGTTACTGTTAGACTTGCTACTCTTGTTGAGTCTGATCCTTGGTTTGTGCTGTCTATACTTCTTGCATATATTGTTTTGTTTGTGTCTATTGTTAGTGGTGCTGTGTAAGTTGTCCAAGTTTTATTATCATAGCTATATTGTTTTGTTAATCCAGTAATTTCTGGATATGTTATTGTTGCTGTTATGCTTTTGTTTGTTGGTGATGTTGTTGATAGTGTTATTGTTGGTTTTGTTATATTTACTGTTGTTATTGTTTTTATTGCTGATATTGCATATCCATTTCCTAATGCGTCTTTTACTTGGGTTCTTACTTGATATTCTGTGTTTAATGTTAGATTTGTAAATGTGTGTGTTCCATTACTGTCTGTTATCCATTCTCCCCAACTGCTGTCTGATGTTTTCTTTATTGAGTATTGTCTTGTACTTGCATTTATTCCACTGTTGCTATCAGTTTGTGCTGATGTTACTACTATTGAGTTTGTTGTGCTTGTTGCTGTTGGCGCTGTTGTGTTTGGTGCTGTGTTGTCTAAATAAAATGCATTTGATTTTACTATTGTTGTGTTTCCTGCTTTATCTTTTGCTAATATCCATAAATACCAGTTGTTTCCTGTTCCATCTGATTTTGTTATTGTTCCTCCTGAAGCAAATGTTGCTGTGAAACTGCTTTCTGCTGGTGCTGTTGTGCTTTGTGTCCATTGGTATTTTAAGCTACTTGCATTTATTGTACTTGTTCCTGCATTTGTTACTGTTACTGTCGTACTTTGTGATTTTTTGTAGCTTGTACTTCCATTTGTTCCAAATGTTACTGTTGGTTGCGTTTTGTCTATATTTGTTACTGTTAGACTTGCTACTCTTGTTGAGTCTGATCCTTGGTTTGTGCTGTCTATACTTCTTGCATATATTGTTTTGTTTGTGTCTATTGTTAATGCTGTTGTGTATTTTGTCCAAGTTTTATTATCATAGCTATATTGTTTTGTTATTCCTGTAATGTTTGGATATGTTATTGTTGCTGTTATGCTTTTGTTTGTTGGTGATGTTGTTGATAGTGTTATTGTTGGTTTTGTTATATTTACTGTTGTTATTGTTTTTGTTGCTGATACTGCATATCCATTTCCTAATACATCTTTTACTTGAGTTCTTACTTGATATTCTGTATTTAATGTTAGATTTGTAAATGTGTGTGTATTGTTACTGTCTGTTACCCATGAACCCCAAATACTATCTGATGTTTTCTTTATTGAGTATTGTCTTGTGCTTGCATCTATTCCACTGTGTGCGTCTGTTTGTGCAAATGTTACTACTACTGTGTTTGTTGTTCCTGTTGCAGTTGGCGCTGTTGTGTTTGGTGCTGTGTTGTCTAAATAGAATGCGTTTGATTTTGTTATTATTGTTGTTCCTGCTGTGTTTTTTGCTATTATCCATAAATACCAATTGTTTCCTGTTCCGTCTGTTTTTGTTATTGTTTCTCCTGATGTGAATGTTGTGCTAAATGTGTTTTCTGCTGGTGCTGTTGTGCTTTGTGTCCATTGATATTTTAGGCTGTTTGCTACAATTGTGCTTACTCCTATACTTTTTACTGTTACTGTTGTGCTTTGTGATTTTTTATAGCTTGCGCTTCCATTTGTTCCAAATGTTACTACTGGTTGGGCTTTGTCTATATTGCTTATTATTGTTTTTTCTGTTATTTTGTTTCCTGCTATGTCTGTTGCACTTACTGTTATTGTTTGGTTATTTGTTTTTATTATTACTTCATTTTCTCCGTTTATTTCGTAGTCTGTTCCTCTTTTTCCTGTTACTTCTATGTTTCTGTTTTCTGTTAGTAATTCGTCATAACTTATTTTTAGTTTTACATCTTTATTTGTTATTTCTTTTGTGTTTGCTTCTATTGTTATTTTTCTGTTTGATATTACTTCAAATTTGTTTGATTCTATATATTTTTCGTTTCCTTTTTCACTTACTACTTTTATCCATAAATAGTATTTTCCTTCTTCACAGTCTGTTTTTTCTATTTCTGCTTTGCTTGCTGTTTCTGTCCATGTTGTTGGTTTTTCTGTTTCGTCTGTACTCCATCCATAACTGTATTTATATTTGTTTTCTCCTGCTTTTTCTTCTATTCCTACTTTTATTTTTGCTTTTCCTTCTGTTGGTACTATATATTTTGCTCCTCCATTTGGATTTATTTCTATGTTTGTTATTATTTCTTCTCCTACTCCTATTTCTAGTGTTTTTTGGTTTGTTCTTTCTGTTCCTTCTTTTGTTCCTTTTACTATTATTGTGTATTTCCCATTTTCTTTTATTGTGAAGCTTACTTCTCCTTCTCCTATTGTTGTTGTGTCTGCTTCTATTTTTTCTCCTTTGCTATTTTTTATTTCTATACTATATTTGTCTAATTTTTCTTTGTTTGTTAGTTTTACTCCTACTATTACTGTTCCTTTTCCTTCTCCTTTTAGCTCTGTTCCGTCTTCATTGTATAGCTTTGTTTCAAATATTGGTGTTACTCCTTTTACTTCTCCTTTTTTTACTACTTCTCCTGTTTCTTTGTCTACTACTACTTCATATTTTTTTACTTCTACTGTTATTGTTTTTTCGTCTTCACTTATTACTGGATTATAATTTTTTAAATGGTCTTTTACATTGTCTTTAAATTTTTCTGAATCAAATTCTCCATCTGCTTCTGCATACGTTCCTAATACTTCTAGTTGTACCATTTCTATTACTTGATTTTTTTCTGTTTCTTGCTTTGCTTCTGCTGCTCTTTTTAATATTCCATTGTCTCCACTTAGTGCTGTTATGGTTATTCCTGATAGTATTAGTAATACTATTATTGTTATTACTAGGGTTATTATTGTGATTCCTGTTTCACTTTTATATGTTTTTCTACTTTTTTTGTATTTTTCCAATTTATTTTTTTCTTTTATTTGTACTTGTGTAGTCATTATTTTGTTTCCCCCTCTTTTTTTATAAAAATTTTTTCCAATATTTTTGTTATTATTTTGTACATTTTTTTTATTTGTATACTTGTCTAAAGTAGTATTTTCCGTAAAACTTCACACTTTTTTATTTTATTATCAATATACTATCATTATTGACGAAAAAATGCAATACTTTTGTTGGGTATTTTTTAAAAAGTTTTTGTGTCATAATATATAAAAAATTGTTGGAGGATTTATTATGTTTGATATTTCAAAATACAAAAAAAGTAATGTAAAAATTTCTATAAGATTACCTGAGAATATTAATGATATCTTAAAGTTGATTGCTAAGAAGGAAAAGATGAGTTTTAATAATGTTATTGTTAGCTGTATTCAAAATTCATTGGATCAACTTGATTTAGATGCTTATTTTAATGGAAGTGATGACAGTAAAAAAACTGATGGTACTGATCAAAATAAAAATAAAAATCAAGGTAAGGATAATAAAGATAATAAAAATAATAGTAATGGTAATGATAAACTTGATAATAAAAAAGAAAATGATAAAAATGAACATAAAAAAGATGATGATGATGGTGATAATGGCGATTTAAGAAAAGATGCTTAATTTTCTTTTTTTATTAAAATCTAATACTTGTTTATTATATTTTAATATTTTTATATGAAAAATTTTTTATAATAGATTTTCTATAATAGATTTTTTTATAATTACTTATTATATGTATTACAGAACAAAAGCGGACATTAATAACATTTGCACTATTTAGAACATTTTAAAGTCCGCGTATTTGTTCGTGCGCGAAAATTTATGAAATAAATTTTCTGTGCATTGTTATTTTTATATTATAGGAAGTTCGAAGAACTTTCATATAATATAAAAACAGTATTTTTATGAGTAAAATACTGTTTTTTATTGCTTATATATGAAATTCTAAAGTCAAATATACTTTTATATCAATTTTCTTTGGTTTTTATATATTATTGTGAAATGTTTATATTTAGTCTTTTCCATTTATTTTTAACAATTTAAATATTTCTACAACAACTATTGGTGATAATATCAAGCATATTAGTTCTATTATATTTTGTTTTGGTAATACTGGTATACTAAATATGTTTCTTAATTCTGGTATTAGTAATATTATAAATACTAGCGCTGCTGATATTAGGACTGCTCCTATTAATTTTTTATTGTTAAATATTTTTGTTTTGAATATTGATTTTTTATTGTTTCTTACATTAAATACGTGTGTTAGTTCTGATAATGCTAATGTAATAAATGCCATTGTTTGCCCTACTTCTATTTTAGATTGTTCTAATGTTAAGTCTCCTATTGGTTCTGTTGTAGTTCCTAATCCTATCATAAATGCTGCTAAAGTTAGCCCTCCTATCATTATTCCTTGGTATATTACGCGCCATGTCATTCCCTTTGTGAATACTCCTTTTTTTGTGTCTCTTGGTTTTCTTTTCATTATGTCTGCATTTGCTGGATCAAATGCTAGTGCTAGCGCTGGTAAAGAGTCTGTTACTAGATTTATCCATAAGATATGGATTGGTAGTAATATTTCTAAGTGATTTATGTCTGATATTCCAAACCATTTGGCTAATAGTGGTGTTAGCATTGTTGCTAAAAATAATACTACTATTTCTCCTACATTACTTGATAATAGAAATTGTATTACTTTTAGTATGTTGTCATATATTCTTCTTCCTTCTTCTACTGCTGAGACTATTGTTGCAAAGTTGTCGTCTGTTAGTATTACATCTGCCGCTTCTTTTGCAACATCTGTTCCTACTATTCCCATGGCACATCCTATGTCTGCTGTTTTTAATGCTGGACTATCGTTTACTCCGTCTCCTGTCATTGCTACTATTTCACCATTTTTTTGCCATGCTTTTACAATTCTTACTTTGTGTTCTGGTGATACTCTTGCATATACTGAATATTTTCGTACATTTTTTTCTAGTTCTTCGTCTGACATTTTTTCTAGTTCTACACCTGTTATTGCTTCATTTTCGTTTTCTAAAATTCCTAAACTTTTTGCTATTGCTGTTGCTGTAACTTTGTGGTCTCCTGTAATCATTACTGTTTTTATTCCTGCTGTTTTACATTTTTCTACTGCTATTTTGGCTTCTTCTCTTGGTGGGTCTATCATTCCTACCATTCCGAGAAAGATTAAATTGTTTTCTATATCTTTCATTTCTTCTTTTGTTGGTTCGTGATCTATTATTTTATATGCACATCCTAATACGCGTAATGCTTCTTTTGCCATTTTTTCGTTTACGTTTTCTATTATTGAATGGTATTTTTTAAAGCTTTGTGTGTCTTGTTTTATTTCTCCTGAAATTTGGTATGAACTACATTTTTCTAGTAATTCGTCTATTCCTCCTTTTGTGTATACAATAAATTTGTCATTTACTTTGTTTACTGTTGTCATTAGCTTTCTTTCTGAGTCGAATGGAATTTCTTGTACACGTGGTATTCTTTCATATATACTTGGATCAAAACTTAGTTTGAATGCCATGTCTACTAATGCTGTTTCTGTTGGATCTCCTGTTAGTTTTCCGTCTGTGCTAACTTTTGTGTCATTGCATAGCATATTTGCATATATTAGTTCTGTTAGTTCTTTGTCTTTTAATTCTAATCTGTTTGTATTTTCTATTATTTCTATTCCTTTTTCTAAGTCGTCTATATTATATAGTTTTCCATTAAAAAATACTTTTTGTACTGTCATTTTGTTTTGTGTTAGTGTTCCTGTTTTGTCTGAGCATATAACTGTGCTGCTTCCTAATGTTTCTACTGCTGGTAATTTTTTTACGATGGCATGTTTTTTTACCATTTTTTGTACTCCTATTGCTAATACTATTGTTGATACTGCTACTAACCCTTCTGGTATTGCTGCTACTGCTAATGATACTGCTGTCATAAACATTTGTATTGCTTCTTTTCCTTGCATTAGTCCTACTACGAAAATCACTGCACATATTATTAATGCTACTATTCCTAATGTTTTTCCTAGTTGGTTTAATTTTTGTTGTAGGGGTGTTTCTTGCTTTTCTGTTTGATTCATCATTCCTGCTATTTTACCTACTTCTGTTGTCATTCCTGTTTCTACTACTATTCCTTTTCCTCTTCCGTATGTTATGAGACTTGATGAGAATAGCATGTTTGTGCAGTCTCCTATTCCTGTTTCTTTGTTTTCTATTGCTTCTGTGTTTTTTTCTACTGGTACTGATTCTCCTGTTAGTGAACTTTCTTGTGCTTTTAAGTTTATTGCTTCTATTATTCTTAGATCTGCTGGTATATAGTCTCCTGTGTCTAATACTACTATGTCTCCTGGTACTAATTCTTTTGCTGGTATTACTTTGATGTTTCCTTCTCTTATGACTTTTGCTGCATGGTCACTTAATTTTTGTAGTGCTTCTAATGATTTTTCTGCTTTTGATTCTTGTGCTACTCCTATTATTGCATTTACTATTACTACTATTAATATTATTATTGTGTCTGTAAATCCTTCTCCTTGTGATACGCCTACTATTCCTGATACTATTGCTGCTATTATTAGTACTATTATTGAAAAGTCTTTAAATTGGTCTAAAAATCTTTGTATTATACTTTTCTTTTTTGTTGCTTTTAGTTCGTTATATCCATATTTTTCTCGTTTTTCTTTGACTTGTTTTTCTGTTAGTCCTTTTTCTTTGTTGGTTTCTAGCTTGTTTTCTACTTCTTTTACTTTTTGTTGGTACCACTTTTTTTCTTCCATTCTAAATCACTTTCCTTTCTTTTTGTCTGCATTTTTCTTTTTTTGTTGTTTTGTGCTTTTCTTGTGCTTTTTTATTTTGTTATTTTAGTATTTTTTCTTATGTTTTTTTTGTGTTTTAGTATTTTTTCTTGTGTTTTTTTGTTTTTTAGTTTCCTCCTTTTTAGTTTGTTTATTTTTTTGTTTTGTATTCAAAAAAGACTTTTAAAGGAAATTTTGTTTTTTGAAATCTCCTTTAAAAGTCTTGCTTACTTTTTTGAAGTTTACTAACCAGATACTTTGTATCGCGACTGTTGATTAGTAATTTAAAGCTACTCCCTTTTAATTTATGTTATTTGGTGACCCCTACGGGAATCGAACCCATGATTCCACCTTGAGAGGGTGGCGTCTTAGCCGCTTGACCAAGGGGCCTTTTACATATACACATTGTGTACTATGTATTTATATCATGTTTTAGTTGATTAGTCAACACTAATCTTTAAAATTTCTTGTAATCTTTGTGTTTGTTTTGTTAAATATAAATAGCCTAATAGTGCTTCATACGCTGTTGCATACATGTATTCTTGTACATTCGCATTTTTTGGCAAATGATGGTTTTCTGCATTTCTTCCTCTTCTTACTATATCTTTTTCTTCTTCTGTTAAATCGTTATAGATTCTTTTTAGTATTTCTGATTGTGCACTTGCTTTTACATATTTTATTGATTCTATGTGTAATGCGTGTGGTTTCATATATGTTTCATTTATTAATTTTGTTCTTATGTATAATTCATATACGCAGTCTCCTATATATGCCCATGTAAGTGGTGGTAATAATTTTACTTCTTGTATGCTACGGCTTGTTTCTATAAATGATTCCATATTTTTCCTCTTTTCTTTTTTGGCTGTATTGATTTTATTTTTATTATATTTGTCTTTAAATGCTTTATATGTATATTTTTTATTTGTTTTTGTGTTTTATTTATTTTTCGTTACTTTTTCTATTGTGATTTGCCCTAGTATTCCATTTTTAAATTCGTCTAATAGCATTTTTGACATTTTTTCGTCGTCTATATTTCCTCCTGATATTATACATCCTCTTTTTCTTCCTATTTCTTGCATTATTTCATATATGTTTTGGTTTTCTGGTTGATGTTCTTGTTTCATTATTTCTTTTATATATTCTTCTTTTAGTTGGTATCTTTGACATAGTTTTTCTGGATATTCTTCTATTAGGTATTTTGTTAGTTCATATGCTACTTCTATTCTGTCTAGTACGTCTTCTTTGATTGTTCCTGTAAATGCTAAGTGTAATGCTACTTTATTGCTTTCGAATTTTGGCCATAATACTCCTGGTGTGTCTAATAATTCTACTTTTTCGTTTATTCTTATCCATTGTTTTTGTTTTGTTACTCCTGGTTTGTTTCCTACTCCTGCTAATGTTTTTTTGCTTATTCTGTTTATAAATGATGATTTTCCTACATTTGGTATTCCTAATATCATTACTCTTATTTTTCTTCCTGTTCTGCCTTTTGAGTCCATCTCTTCTTTCTTGTCTTTCATTACTTCTTCTATTTTGTTTATTACTTGTCCTATTCCTTTTCCGTTTTGTGAATCTGTTAGTACTGCTGGTATTCCTTTACTTGAATAGTATGTTAGCCATCTTTGGTTTTCTTTTTCTTCTGCTAAGTCACTTTTGTTTAGTACTATTATTTTCTTTTTTCCTTTTGTTATTTCTTCTATGTCTGGATTTCTACTTGATATTGGTATTCGTGCGTCTAATAGTTCTACTACTAAGTCTATTAGTTTTAGGTCTTCTTTTATTTGTCTTTTTGTTTTTGCCATGTGTCCTGGATACCAGTTTATATTTGTTTTATTTTTATTATTCATTAGTCACATCTCCTTTTTCATTAATAGCATACTGTGGCAAATTAGAAGGTATTACACATTTATCTGTTGGAATTCCCTTTGTATCTAAAATTTTCATAAGTGCAACGCTTAATGTTGCATTTTGCATAACTCTTTTTCTCATTTCTATTATTGCATGTGGGTTGTTTATATCTATATCATCAATTTTTTGAATACGTTTTCTAAACATTCTTCTCCATTCCTCAATATTCCACTGTCCATTATATTCTCCCCATAAATATTCTTCAAGTTTTCTTGAAGCAATTATAACTTCTTTGATTTGTTCTTCCTCATCGGTGAATATTTCTTTACTCATTTTTACTACCATACTTTCTTAAATATTTTCTGCTATAAAGTTTACTACGTCTTGTTCATCTTGTTTCATTGCTTCTTTTTCTTCTTCAGTTATTTCTGCAAGGTATTTATTGTTTTTTGTGTACTTTGTTATTGAGTTTAAAGGGTATCCTGTGCTTATTTTCTTACATACCTTGTCTACTAGATATATTCCTTCTTTTTTCCAAGTGTATGTGCTTTCTTTTCCACTTTCGTTTATTACAGCTATTCCATAAACCCATTTTGCGTTTATTTTTCCGTTTTTTCCGTATTTTTTTACTAGTTTTGTGTAGTGTTCTATCATTTCTTCGTCGTCTAGCTCTTTTCCTTCTACTCTTCTTACATATAGTCCTGGTTGTTTTTCTTCTGGAATATTTTCTAAATATAGTGCGTCATCCATTCCTATTGAAATTCTTCCTGTAACATCATAACATTCTCTTGCTTTTTTTAGTGCATTTTCTATTACATTTTTTCCGTCTTCTTTTACGTTTATTTTTATTCCTATGTCTCTTAATGCTAATACTTCTACACCTTTTTTTGCTAGTCCTTTTGAAAATCTTTTTGCTTTTGTAGGATTTCCTGTTGCAAATATTATTTGTTTCATTAAAAATCTCTTCCTTTCCTGATTGTTAAATGTTTAGATGATTGAATAGTTTTTATTTTTTGTTTTTACTATTCATTTTATCTTTTTAGTTCTATTTTTCTTTTTTATTATAATGTTCTATAGTTATTTTTGTCTGCTCTTTCGTCCATTTCTCTATCAAATTGTTCGTTTTTGTAGAACCAGTCTGTTTTTTTGTCTACCGGATGTGCCATTCTTCCTTTGTCTAATAATAAATCTATTAGTACTGCTATTGGTATTATTATTCCTATTATTGAAAAGAATAGGCTTGACATTTGTGAAAGTGTTAACACTTCATTGTTTGCTAGTATTTTTACTTTTTCTGTTATGTCTGCTCCAAAATATACTCCATAAATTCCTAAGTATAGGGCTGCTCCTAATACTTTTCTTTTTACTACTAATATTGCGCATATTAAAAATGCAAATAGTATTATTATTTCAAAGTTCATATTTAGTGGTGCTACTATAAATTCTTTTCCTAATTGTGCCATTAATACTACTATTACTCTAAATATCCAATACATTATCATAAACATTACTACTAAATATGTTGATAGTTTTTTCATTTTTTGTTTCCTTCTTTCTTTTTTATTTTTTTAATGACAAAGAGGTGAAGATTATCTCCACCTCTCCTCCTTTTTGATTAATCTACGAAATCAAAATCATCTTTAAATCTTTCTTTGAATATTTCGAATACTTTGTTTAGTATTTCTTCATCTTCAACGCTAACATATGATTCTTCTTCTGAATCTTCGTCTGTATCTTCAACTTTTAATATTACAACTTCGCCTTCTTCTTCAACTCCGTCGTCAATTACTGGTAGTAAGATGACATATTCTTCATCATCTAATTCTACTAAATCTAAAAATTCAAATTTTACTTCGTTTCCGTCTTCATCATTTAATATTACTATATTATCTAAATCTTCTCCTTCATATCCTTCGTCCATGTTTTATTTCTCCTTTCAATTTTTATTATAATATTAATATCTACAAATTTAAAATTTCTATACTAATATCATTCATATAATAACCTATTTTTTGTTTTTTTGCAACTGTTTTATTTAATTTTGTTGATTTATAAATGTTTCTAAAATGTATACTGCTGATATTGTGTCTACTATTGATTTTTTCTTTTTTGGATTTATTTCTAAGTAGTTCATCGTTTTGTGTGCTGCTACTGTTGTTAGTCTTTCGTCTACAGTTGCTATTTTTTTGTCTGGATATTTGCATTTTAGTTTGTGTATAAATTTTTCTGTTACTTCTGCTCTTTCTGTTTTTGTTCCATTCATATTATATGGCATTCCTATTACTATTGTTTTTACTTCGTATTGTTCAAATATTTCGTCTAGTCTTCTTAATATAATTTTGTCAGAGTTGTTTCTTTGAATTGTTTCTAGTCCTTGTGCTGTTATGTTTAGTGCGTCTGTTATTGCTATTCCAACCCTTGCGTCTCCATAGTCTATGCTTAATATTCTACTCATCTTCTATACCTATATAACTTTTTACCATTTTTTCTAATAGTTCGTCTCTTTCTATTGTTCTTATTTTGTTTCTTGCATCGTGATAGCTTGTAATATATGTTGGGTCTCCTGATAGTATGTATCCTACTAATTGGTTAATTGGGTTATATCCTTTTTCTTGTAATGCTTCATATACTTCTTTTAGTATTTCTTTTGTTCTTAAGTTTTCTATTTTTTCTACTTCAAAATGCATTGTTTTATCAAATTCCATTGCATTCCCTCCTTACTTTTTTTGATTTTCTGTTGTTTATTTTTTGCCAAGCCTTGCTTTTGCTTGTTTATTTTTTATTTTGTGATGTGTGTTTTCTTGGTAATCTTTAAATTTTATGATATTTTTTTGTTATTTTAGATCTTTGTTATGTCACTTTCATTTTTACTTGCATTGTCTATATATTCTTCTAGTTTTTTTAGTACTTCTTCTAGTCCTGTTCCTTTATAATATGTTGATATTGCAAAGTTTAATCTTGGTGTTACTTCTATTTTTTCTTTGTTGTTTTTTGTTTCTTCGTCTTCTTGGTTTGGTAATGCTATTTTCATTTTTTCTAGTGAGTTTTTTAAGTCGTTTAAGAAGTCTGCTACTCCACTAATTTCTACTCCTGAAAATGCTATTACAAATTTTGGTCCCATATATCTTACAAATACATAGTCTGATGCTATGTTTTTTTGTATATATGCACTTACTTGTGTTACTACTTCGTTTCCTAGTTCTCTTGAATATATTTTATTTATTTCTTCAAGGTTTGCTATTCTGAACATGCATATTGTTGATGTTGTGTGTTGGTCTATTATTCTTTTTCCTTCTCCATATAAGTATTCTTCTGAATTTAATCCTGTAAATAAGTCTTTTCTTACTATACTTTCTAATGTTTTTTGGTGTACTACAGTTTTTAATACTGATACTATATTGTCTTTTATTACTTCTAAGACTGCTGTGTCTACATTGTCAAAATCGTGTGGTGTTCCACTTTCTATAATCCAATATCCTATATAAACATTGTCTATATACAATGGGAAAAATATGGCTGATTTTGCTCTTCCAAATTCCATTTGTTGATATGGTAATCTTTCTTTTTCGTTATTTACTGTTACATATTTTGGAGTGGCTGTTGTAATACTGTCTTTAAACATGTCTATATTTTGTAGTGACCTTAAAGAGTTCCAGTGTCTTTTATCAACATTTGATGCTTTTACCATATATTCTGCTCCGTCAAATACAACTATTGTTGAATATTTTATTTCGTATTTTTCTATTAGTATTTCATTAATCTTTTTTATCTTATCATCTACACTTGATGTTTCTCCTATTGCATTCATAAAGTCTTGTACAACTGATAGGTTTGTTATTTTTTGATTAATATTGCGAAATGTCTGTATTTTTTTATGTATTGTTAAATTGTAGATTATAAGACCTATTATAGCAACAATTAATACTACAACTATTCCCATTAACACAATGCTTTCCTCCTTATTTTAATACTTTCTCATTTGCTCCAATGTTGAGTTTATACTTGGTGAAAATCCATTTCCATTTACTGTTGGTGGTCTATAACTTGTTGTTCCTGCTGTGTTTTTGTATATCATATTTGCTAATTCTGTTAGTATTTGTATGATATTTTTTGGATATCCTTTTAATGATATTTCACAATCTATTAATCCATCTAAATATTTTACATATACTTGTTCGTCAAATGGTATTGATATGTATTTTATAAGATTTTTGTCAAATAGTTCTACCATGTATGTCATTGCTGGATCATTGTATGATGACATTCCTCCTATAATTACTTTTTCACTAGCCTTTTTTAACTTTTCTACTTTGTTTAATATTATTCTTAATTTTTTTTCGTCTAGTATATTTTTTGATCTTAGTTCATTTAAAAATGATGTTAATGGTTGTATTGTTAGTACATCCATTGATTGCACTAGATATATTTCTTGTGCATAAGAGAAATATGATAGTGGTGTTTTAAAGTCGCAATCTATTAATACTACTGAATAATTTTTTACTAGGGTTTGTAATATTTCTCCTGCATTTTCTATTATTTCATTATCGTCTGGTAATGATGTATATACTGTTAGATTTTTGTTTGCTTGTATTCCTTTTGGATTTCCGTTTATTAGGTTTTGGAAACAATATATTGCTGTGTTTCTTAGGTCTTCTATATTATTTGTGTATACATAATATGAATTTCTGTTTTGTGTTAAGTCTAATATTGCTGTTGAAATTCCATGTGTTGATAATATTTGTGCTACATTGTTTACTATAAATGATGTTCCATTTTTGCTTGTTCCTACAAAACATGCTAATTTCTTGTTTCCTGTTAGTAATGATGATATGTCTATTTCTGTGTTTATTGTTTGTTCTGTTTTTGATATTTGTCCTATTGTATTTATTGGTCTTATTTCGTTTTCTTTTGGTTCTATTGTTTCTTTCATTCCTAGTTCTTCTGCTTTTTCTTCTAGTCCTGGCATTACTATGTTTTCTTCTTGTTCTTCTTCTAATCCTGGCATTACTAAATTTTCTTCTTGTTTTGTTGTTTCTTCTATACCTGGCATTATTAGATCTTCTTCATCTTGTATTTGCAATTGATTTTCATCTTCAGTGTTCTTTTTTGGTCTTCCTCTTTTCTTTTTTGGTGCGTCTTCTTCTGGTAGTGGATTTTTTCTTGGTCTTCCTCTTCCTCTTTTTGGTGCTGGTTTTGATTCTACCTCTTCTGTTTTTTCTTCTGTTTCTGCTATTCTTAAATTTTCTTCTTGTTTTGTTGTTTTTGTTTGTTGTGTTTGTACAAATCCATTTTCATTTTTTACATAAGTGTTTATTTCTCTTTCTATTTGTTTTAATGGATCTTCTTCTTCTTTGTTTTCTTCTACTGGTTTTGGTTTTGTTAGTTTTTTGGTGTTTTGTAAGTTTACTGCATTTGGTATTACTACTGGTTTTGATAATAATGTTTCTTTTGTGTTTACTGTTTTTAGAAGTTTTTCACTTGTTCCGTTTGCTTCTTCATTGTGTTTGCCTTTTCTTAGTTTGTCTGTTACTTTTGAGTTGAATGACATTACTTTTTGATATTTGGGTGATTTTTCTTCTAGTACTGCTCTTACATTTAGTGGTAAGAATTTGCAAATTATTCTTAGTTGTACATCATTGTATTGTGATGCTATATTATCAAAACTTTCTAAGTATTTTTCTTCGTTTTTTCCTAGTCTTTTATAATGTGCTAGTATATTTTGTATTTCTACTTCACTTACATCGTTTTCGTTTTCTGGTTTGTAGTTTACATCTTCTGAGTCTATTTTATAATATATTTTTGCTTCTTTTTTTGAACGTGGTTTGTTTATTAATTTGCATAGCTCATCAATGTTTCTGTCTGGTCCTAATAGTGCATCATATACACTTATTCCAAATAGTTTTATTAGCATTTGTTCTGATTTTGTTCTTCTGTCTGCGCATATTAATATTATTGGTATGTTGTCTCCTTGATAGTTTGATGCTTCATCACTTATGCTGTCTAATTTTTCAAAGATGAATTTGTCTATTTGATCATATTGGTTACTTGTAAAGTTTTCTAAATCTTCACTAATAATTATTCTATCATATGTTTTGTCTTTTTGTAATTCTTTTAAAATTGCATTAAAGTAATAAACATTTTTATATGAAATTATTTCTTTATATTCTCTTTGATATTTTTTTACAATGTTTTCTGATATTTCTTCATTACTTACAGCAAATAATACTTTCATTTGTTACCCCCTTCCAAATTTTATGAACACTGCAAATGCGAGTGGTAAAATTTGGCATATAATTAATAATATTGTAAATGTTACCATTAGCCCCATTCCTTTTTCTAATGTGTCTAATTTACGGATACCTATAATATATTTATGTATTGCTCCTATTGCAATTCCTAAAAAACAAAATGGTATACTATATATTTGTATTAAGTGTAAAATATATGCTACTGTTCCATATACTTTTGATCCATATTTTTCTTGATAGTCTTCTAAGTTTTTTGTTTCATTTTCTTTTATTTCTACTATTTTTCCTTCGGTTGTATTGTCTATTACATTTTGTGCTGCTTTTACGGCTACACTATTTGCATATATTGCAAATATGAATATAATTGTAAGTACTATACTTGCTATCTTTTTCATTTTATACCTTTCCTTTCTGTTTTTTCTGCTATTTGTTTGACTCTTTTTTTTACCTTTATATCATACAATATCTTTATGAAAATAGCAAGTGGTATTGAAAAAAAAGTCCATAATTCTTACAATCTTACGGCATAAAGCTAATATATGTATGTATTGTTTCAATATCATTGTTATAAATTGTGATGTTATAATTTTCCGTATAGGTATTTTATATGTTTGTATACTGCATTTGCCCAATTTTTGTCACTAGCATATTTTTTGTTTACTCCTGCTAGTGTTGGTTCTGAATAATATGTTCCTACGGCTTGTTCTCCTCCATAAATACTTGTTCCTTTTGGATTTAAGTAATATTTTACTAATACTCTTGATATTAGATCTATACTTTCTGAATATTTTGTAAATTCATAAGCTCCATTGTATGGGTTAGAGTCATATGCTCCATATCCAAAAAGATTTTTTTTGTTTTTTGCAATTTTTGATGTTCCCCAATTGCTTTCATGTATTCCTATTGCTGCTACAAATACTCCATTTATGTTGTATTGTTTTTCTATATAGTAAAAATATTCTGCATTTTGTTCAAATATTTTATTTACATCTTTGCTATCTTTTAATATTTTTTGAAATTGTTCTAGTGTTAGTCCACTTGGTTTATTTAATTGTATTTCATTTGTTACTTGCTTGCTTTCTTGGATTTTTGGTTTTATTTCTTTTGTTCCTACTTTTATTACTTTATTAATTGCTGGTTTTACAACTGCTATTGAAATTTGTTCTTCACTTTTTAGTTCTCCATTTTCGTATATTTTTTTATATGTTATTCTTTGTGTTCCTTTTTTTCCTTCTTCTGCAACAGCTGTTTCCCCTTTTAGTAATTCATCTGATTGTATATATTCTGTTAAATATTCTAATGCTACATCTTCTTGTCTTAATTCTTCTGATGTGCTTTGTTTTGAATTTTGGTTTATAACTTTGTCTATGTCTACTTTTTCTACTTCTGAATATTCTATTTCTTTATTTTTTTGTGTTTCTTCTGCTTTGCTACTTGCTGCATAAGATACATTTCCTTTTATGTATTGGTTATAAAATATGACTATGTCGAATAAAATAATTATTATAAATATTGTTGTTATAATATTTTTTAAGCTGATTTTTAGTTTTTTTGTACTTTTTTTGGTTTTTTCTTTTGCTTTCATTTTACACTCTTCCTTCCTTAATTGTTAAAACTAATTTGGTATGTGAAACTATTATATATATTTTAAGATTTTTATATTGCTTTTATTGTTCTTCCATAAATATTTTAACTTTTTAACTCTTTTTTGTCAATTCAAAATTTTGGGATTTTTCTTGATTTTATTTAAAAAATATTATATCATATTAATACTAAAAGGAAAGGATTTAACTAATGAAAAATTTTATTTTAAAATATAAAAAACTTTTAATACCTATTATAATTTTAATTGTTTTGGCTATATCTTTAGTAATTTTTATTGTTTTTAATTATTTGCCTATTTTTTATAGTAATAATAATTTTGAAAATGATGTTTTGGCATTTGCTAACAAAAATTCTAAAACTGTTTTTTCTATTGATGAAATTACCTTATTTAGTAGTTGTGATGTTAAAAACAAATTGAGTGGAAAATCTAGTTTTACAGTTGAGAATTTATTTGCTTATACTGATATTGCTATTTTTATAAATAAAAATTCTCAAGAGAGTACTTTAGAAAATACTTTAAAAGATGTAACTTTAAAAAATTTTTCTATAGATGAATCTCCTATTGATGGACAACCATGTTTATATTATAAATGTCTTAATCAGTTTGCTAAATCTTTGTTGCCTAATCAGTTGGAAAATTCTTCAGAAAATTTAAAGCCTATTGATAGTGAATTGAGTTTTGATACAATTTCTAACGAAACTTCTGATTTTTCTAATCCTGTTTTATATAATAATTGTGCAAATCCTATTACTCTTAGTTATATTATTGAAAATGTTAAAACAGATTATACAATTTCAGATACTTCTATTCCTATTACATATAATGGTTCTTTGTTAAAAAGATGTGCCGTTCCTATTTCTAATATAGCTTCTAAAATTTCTTTTGAAATTTATATTACAAATTATAATGATGAAAAGTTTAAAAGTAAAGTATTTATTTCTATTCCATTTAAAAATGATACTAATTCAGTTTATGATGGAAACATTACACTTAAACAAAATACAAATTTTGTTTTTTATCAATATGAATAAAGGGAGTAATTAATATGAGTAAAAATTTAACAATACAAGAAAAACTAATTAAAAAATATCATAAATGTGAGAAAGTTACTAATTTGAAGCAATTGCTATATCGCTCTAGCGATATTTATGGTAGTAGAATTGCTTTTAAATTAAAAAATGATAAAGGAGAAATTTATCCTGTAAGTTATAAGGAATTTAAACAAGATATAGTACAGCTTGGTACTTATTTAATAGAACTTGGATTTTTAGGTAAACGTATTGCTGTTATTGGTAAAAATTCTTATCAATGGGCTGTTTCTTATTTTGCCTCTACTATTGTTGGTATTGTTGTTCCTTTGGATAAGGAATTACATGATGATGATGTTATTAATTTTTTAAATATTTCTGAAAGTGTTTGTGTTCTTGGTGATACTAAGAATTTAAATGGTATTTTAGAAAAAAAATCTAACTTAACCAATCAAGATATTTGTATGATTTCTTTGGATTTAGAAAAGAAGTCTAATTTTGCAAAATTTGATTCTTTAGAACATTCTGAAGTTTATTATGTTAATGATTGTATTTCTAAAGGTAAAGAATTTTTGATTCAAGGTAATAATGATTTTGATACAATTGAAGTTGATCCAGATGAAATGCGTATTTTGTTGTTTACTTCTGGTACAACTGGTAATGCTAAGGGTGTTTGCCTTTCTCATAGAAATGTGTGTTCAAATATTACTTCTATTTATGGTATAGTTAAGGTTAAAAGAAGTGATTTATTCTTTTCTATTTTACCTTTGCATCATACTTATGAATGTACTATTGGTTTTTTATTACCTTTATATAGTGGTGCTAGTATTTGTTATTGCGATGGTTTAAGATATATTTTGAAAAATATTGGAGAGTATCATCCTTCTGTTATTTTGTGCGTTCCTCTTTTATTGGAAAATATGCATAAAAATATTATTAAAAATATGAATAAAACATTGCCTAAAAAATATGTTAAATCACCTAATGAAAATCCTTATGATAATTTGCCTGGTTTGATAAAACATATTGTTAAAAGCAAAGTTAAAAATACTTTGGGTGGTAGATTACGTGTATTTATTGTTGGGGCTGCTAGTGTTAATCCTTCTATTGTGGCTGATTTTGAAAAATTAGGTCTTCTTACTTTGCAGGGGTATGGTTTGACTGAGTGTTCTCCTCTTGTTGCTGGTAATAATGATTTTTATCATAAAGATGATAGTTGTGGTTTACCTATTCCTGATGTTACTTATAAGATTGATAGTCCTAATGAAAATGGTGATGGTGAGATTTTAGTTAAAGGTCCTAATGTTATGCTTGGCTATTATAATATGCCTGATGAGACTGCTAAGGTTTTGAAAGATGGTTGGTTTCATACTGGTGATATTGGTAGAATCGATGATCAGGGATTTTTGTATATTACTGGTAGATGTAAAAGTGTTATTGTTACTAAAAATGGTAAAAATATTTATCCTGAGGAGGTTGAGTATTATTTGAATGATAATCCTCTTGTTTCTGAGTCTCTTGTTCTTGGTATTCAGAAAGATGATGATGATGAGACTTATATTAATGCTCAAATTTTGCCTAATATTGAGGCTATTACTGAGTATTTAAAGGGTGCTGTTCCTACTAAGGATGAGATTAAAAAGATTATGAGTGATATTGTTGCTAGTGTTAATAGTAAACTTCCTAATTATAAACATATTAAGGGCTTTATTATTCGTGATAGGGAGTTCGAGAAGACTACTACTCAAAAGATTAAACGTTATGGTGATAATACAAAAATTGATAATAATGATGATAAATAATATTTTATATTCTAGGGAAGTTCAGAGAACTTCCCTAGAATATAAAAAATACACCACATTTAGCTTTTTCTAGCTATGTGGTGTAAACTATATTTGTTTATGGTGGCTTCAAGTGGAATCGAACCACTGACACGAGGATTTTCAGTCCTCTGCTCTACCAACTGAGCTATGAAGCCATAAAAAAATGGCGACCCGGAACGGGCTCGAACCGTCGACCTCTAGCGTGACAGGCTAGCGTTCTAACCAACTGAACTACCGGGCCAAATGTGGTGGGAACAATAGGACTCGAACCTATGACCCTCTGCTTGTAAGGCAGATGCTCTCCCAGCTGAGCTAAGCGACCATTTCTTTCATGTCTTTCGACAAGACTAAGTATACTAGATTTTTTTTAACTTGTCAATACTTTTTTTAAATTTTTTTTATTTTTTTGTGACCAATTTTGCTTTGCCTCCATACTATGTATTATAACAAAAGAAAAACAAAAGAAATTCAATACATGTTTTTGTTTCGAAAGGGGGTCTATTCTATGCCAGAAAACAGAGGTTGTGGTGGTTTTGGTTTTGGTGATGACTGCTGCTGGATAATCATTCTTATTTTATTAATTTGCTGCTGCTGTGGCGGTGGTAGAGGAGGTTGCTGCTAATAGCAACCTTCTTCTATTATCTCTTCATAGCAGGTTACTAATTTTGCTCCTTCTTTTATAAGTCTGTTTGTTCCAACAGAGTTTATAGAATTAATATTTCCTGGTACTACAAATACTTCTTTTCCTTGTTCTAATGCAAAGTCTACTGTTATTAGTGTTCCACTTTTTTCTTTTGCTTCTATTACTAATGTTCCTGTACTTAGTCCACTTACAATTCGATTTCTAGCTGGAAAGTTAATTCTTTCTGGTGTTGTTCCTAGTGGATATTCTGAAATTATTGTTCCTCCTTGGTTTATTATCATATTTGCTAATTCCTTGTTTTCTTTTGGATATATTGTATCTAGTCCATTTCCTAAAACTGCTATTGTTTTTGCATAAGATTTTGTTGTTTTTTTGTTATTTATATTTTTTTCTTTTTCATCATTTTTTTGTTTTTCGTTACTTTTTCTTTCTTTGTTTTCTATTAGTGCTCCAATATGTGCAAAACTGTCTATTCCTTTTGCTAGTCCACTAACTATACATATATCATTTTTTGCCAAATTATATGAAAAGTATTTAGCTGCTTTTTCTCCATATATTGATGCTTCTCTGCATCCTACTATAGAAATGCATTTTTTGTTTAATAATTCTATATTTCCTTTTACATATATGCTTATTGGATAGTCATAAATTTGTTTTAGGTTTTTTGGATATTCTTCATCTTCTATTGTTATTAATTTTATGTTATTTTCTTGTAAATATATTATATTATTTTCTATTTGTTTTTCATTTTTTGATTTTAATATGCTTCTTGCAGTATTTTCTCCTATTCCTTCTATTTCTAATAATTCTAATTCACTTGCGTTATATATACATTTGGGTGTTTTAAATCTTTTTAATAATTTTTGTTTTTTTATGCTTCCTATATTTTTTATTAAACTTAACCATATCCAATATTTGTTTTCTTTTATTGTTCTTATTTTCATCACTTCTTTCAAATTTTGTATTTATTGTTTTATAAAAAGTAAAAGGGATACTTTTAAAAAGTGTCCCTTTTACTTTTTTTATTTTTTTATTATTCTTTATTATTTTTAGTTTGTGTTGTTTTTTGTTTATTTTCATTTTTCAATTTTGTTGCTACTTGTTTTTGATTGTTGTTTAGTTGCCTTTATTACATTGTTTATGAGCATTGCTATTGTCATTGGCCCTACTCCCCCTGGTACCGGTGTGATATAGCTTGCTTTTTTTGATACTTCTTCAAAGTCTACATCTCCTACTATTTTTCCTGTTTCTAGTCTATTTATTCCTACGTCTATTATAACTGCATCTTTTTTTACATTTTCTGCTTTGATAAAGTTTGGTTTGCCTATTGCTGTTATTAATATGTCTGCTTCTCTTTCTTTTTGTTCTATTTCTTTTGTTTTTGAGTGGCATACTGTTACTGTTGCATTTTTGTTTATACAACATTGCATTAATGGTTTTCCTACTATATTGCTTCTTCCTAGTATTACTACATTTTTTCCAGATAGTTCTATTTTATATTCTTCAAATAGTCTCATTATTCCATAAGGTGTGCATGATACAAATGTGTCTTGTCCTAAAACTAATTTGCCTATGTTCATTGGATGGAATCCGTCGACATCTTTATTATAATCTATTTTTTTTATTGCTTCATTTATGTCTAAATTTGCTGGTAATGGACTTTGTAATAATATTCCATTTATTGTGTTATCTTTGTTTAATTTTTCTATTAGATTTTTTAGTTGTTCTTGTTTTATGTTTTCTTCTAGTATATATTCTTCATATTCTATTCCTACTTCATCACAGGCTTTGCTTTTGTTTTTTACATATACCTTTGATGCAGGATTATTTCCTACCATTATTACTGCTAATTTTGGAGTTATTCCAGATTTTCTTAATTCTTCTACTTCTTTTTTTAGATTTTCTCTTGTTTTTTTTGCTATTGTTTTTCCATCTATTATTACTGCCATTTTTATTGTATCCTCCTATATTAAACATTAATTACTTCTATTGTAAAATTAATTGTATTATATAAAATTTTTTCTGAACTTTTTATTATATTTGATACATTTTATTGAATTTTTATTGATAGTCTACAATATCTACCCATTTTTGTAATAATTCTTGTTGTTCTGTATTTTTTGTTAGACGTATTGCTGCTACAATTGGTATCCATCTTTGTATTTCTTGTTTGTCTGTGTTAGTTTTTTGGCAATATTTTTCTAAGTATTTTTCTGCTAGTTTGTTTTTTCCTTCCATTGAAAATATTAAAAATGTTCTTGCTACATCTGCTGATGCGTTTCCTTGTGTTGCATGTGCCCAATCTATTATATAGTGTTCTCCATTTTCTTTTATTATTATATTGCTTGGGTTGAAATCTCCGTGACATAGTTTGTCATGATTTTTCATTCCTTGTAATCTTTGTAATAGCTCATATTTTACGTCTTCGTTTATGTTGTTTGCTGCTTCTAGTCTTCTTTTGTATTTGTCTTTTATTCTGTTTAGTGATGGTACTTTTTTTGATAGTACTTCTAATTGCATATCTATAAATACTTCTAAGTATTCATCTTCTTGTTCTGGATTTTGTTCCATTAATACATCTAATGGTGTTCCTTCTATATATTCTGTTACTAATGCCCATCTGTTTTCAATTTTAGTTACTTCCAATAATTTTGAAATTTTTAGGTCTGTGTTTTCTTCTACTCTTGCTTGTATTAGTGCTTCGTTTAAAATTGCTGCTTTTGAATAGTTTTCTACAAATAGTTTTATTGTTTTGTTTTCGTCTCTATATACTGTTTTTGTTTTTCTTTTAGCAATAGGTTCATTCAAATTAAATTCCATAATAAATTCTTCTTCCTTTCTTGCTTTTTGTATTTTAATTTTTATCCATAATATGCTTTTAAATACATTTCTTTTATTTCACTTATTAATGGATAACGTGGATTGCTTCCTGTGCATTGGTCGTCAAATGCCATTTCTGACATTTCGTCTAATGTTGCTAAAAATTTTTCTTCTTCTATTCCGTATTCTTTTATTGTTTTTTTGATTCCTATTTTTTCTTTTAATTCGTCTATTTTTCTTATTAGTTTTTCTAGTTTTTCTTCATCATTATTTCCGCCTAAGTTTAAACTTTCTGCTATTTCTGCATATCTTCTTAGTGTATGTGGGTGGTCATATTGTGGGAATGTTCCCATTTTTGTTGGTACTTCTTTTGCATTAAATCGTATTATTTCGTCTAATAGTAGGGCATTTGCTATTCCATGTGGTATGTGATGATATGCTCCTAATTTATGTGCCATTGAGTGACATAGCCCTAAAAATGCGTTTGCGAATGCCATTCCTGCCATTGTTGCTGCATTTGCCATTTTTTCTCTTGCTTCTGGATCATTTGCTCCATTTTCATAAGCTCTTGGTAAATATTCAAATATATTTTTTAGTGCTTCTTTTGCTAGTCCGTCTGTGTATTCTGTTGCCATCATAGATGCATATGCTTCTAGTGCATGTGTTGCTGCATCTATTCCTGTTGCTGATGTTAGTCCTTTTGGTGCATTCATCATCATATTTGCGTCTACAATTGCCATTTTAGGTAATAGTTCATAGTCTGCTATTGGATATTTTATTCCTGTTTCGTCATCTGTTATAACTGCAAATGGTGTTACTTCTGATCCTGTTCCTGCTGATGTTGGTACTGCTATAAAGTATGCTTTTTCTCCCATTTTAGGAAATGTGTATATTCTTTTTCTTATGTCCATAAATCTCATTGCCATATCCATAAATTCTAGTTCTGGATGTTCATACATTACCCACATTATTTTTGCTGCATCCATTGCTGAGCCTCCACCTACTGCTATAATGCAGTCTGGTTTAAATGCGTTTATTAGTTTTGCTCCTTCTTTTGCAGATGCTAAATCTGGGTCTGGTGCTACATTGAAAAATGTTTCGTGTGTTATTTGCATTTCGTCTAATTTGTCTGTTACAACTTTTGTGTATCCATTTTCGTATAAGAATGTATCTGTTACAATAAATACTCTTTTTTTATTCATTACATTTTTTAATTCTTCTAGGGCTACTGGTAAGCAACCTCTTTTTATATATACCTTTTCAGGTGCTCTAAACCAAAGCATATTTTCTCTCCTCTCTGCAACAGTTTTTATATTTAATAAGTGTTTTATTCCTACATTTTCAGAAACAGAGTTTCCTCCCCATGTTCCACATCCTAATGTTAGTGATGGTGCTAATTTAAAATTGTATAAGTCTCCTATTCCACCTTGTGATGCTGGTGTGTTTATTATTACTCTGCATGTTTTCATTTTGTTATAAAATTTTTCTATTTTTTCTTTTTCTGTTACAGTGTTTATATATAAAGATGAGGTATGTCCTAGTCCTCCATCTTCAATTAATTGATATGCTTTATTAAGTGATTCTTCAAAGTTTTGTGATTTGTACATTGCTAGAACTGGTGATAATTTCTCGTGTGCAAATTCTTCTGATATTTCTACACTTTCTACTTCTCCTATTAAGATTTTAGTGTCTCCTGGTACATATATATCTGCTAATTCTGCTATTCTCCATGCTGGTTGTCCTACAATTTTTGCATTTAGTGCTCCATTTATTATTATTGTTTTTCTTACTTTTTCTAGTTCTTCTGCATTTAAGAAATGACATCCTCTTTTTATGAATTCTGTTTTTACTTGTTCATAAATTTCTTGGTCTACTATTACTGATTGTTCTGATGCACAAATCATACCGTTGTCAAATGTTTTAGAATGTATTATTGAGTTTACTGCTAAAATTATATTTGCACTTTTGTCTATTACTGCTGGTGTATTTCCTGGTCCAACTCCTAGTGCTGGTTTTCCACTTGAATATGCTGCTTTTACCATTCCTGGTCCCCCTGTTGCTAAAATTAAATCTGCTGATTGCATTAATAAATTGCTTAGTTCTAATGATGGAACATCTATCCATGCTATTATTCCTTCTGGTGCTCCTGCTTCTACTGCCGCTTCTAATACTATTTTCGCTGCTTCTATTGTACATTCTTTTGCTCTAGGATGTGGGCTTATTATTATTCCATTTCTAGTTTTTAGTGCTAATAATGTTTTAAAAATTGCTGTTGATGTTGGGTTTGTTGTTGGTATAACTGCTGCTATTACTCCTACTGGTTCTGCGATTTTTTTTATTCCATAATTGTCATCTTGTTCTATTATTCCAACTGTTTTTTCGTTTTTGTATTTGTTGTATATATATTCTGCTGCATAGTGATTTTTTATTACTTTGTCTTCTACTACTCCCATGCCAGTTTCTTTTACTGCCATTTTAGCTAAAGGTATTCTCATTTCATTTGCTTTTATTGCTGCTTTTTGAAATATTTTGTCTACTTGTTCTTGACTAAATTTAGCATACTCTTTTTGGGCATTTTTTACTTTTTCAATTACTTCTTGTAATTTTTCTACACTGTCCACTTTTGATTGTTCTAAATTCATTTTATCCATTCCTTTCTTGATTTTGTATGTAGTTTTATCTTTTGTTTTATTTTTAATTGAATTATTATTACTATTTTTCATTTGAACTTACATGATATTCAATGTCCTCCATATTTGGAAACATTTCTCTGACTCTTTTTAGTGTTAACATTGACATTCTTGGTTGCGCGTTTTTTGCATGATTTGATAATAGTTTTTGTGTGTAACAATTTTGTGCTGTTTTGAATAGTAAATATTTATTTCTAACGTAAGTATAGTGTATTTCATATCCATTGTTTAAGTCTTCCCACATCATTTCAAATGTATATTCTTTGTCCATTTTTTAAGTCCTCTCTTTTTATCTTTTATTTTATTAGATTTTCAAATTCTTCTTCAGAAATAATGTTAACTCCTAGACTTTGTGCTTTAGTTAATTTACTTCCTGCATCTTCTCCTGCTAAAACATAGTTTGTTTTTTTGGAAACTGAACTTGATGTTTTTCCTCCAAATTTTTCTATTAAGTCTTCGGCTTCTTTTCTGGTGAATTTTTGTAAACTTCCTGTTAATACAAATGTTTGTCCTTCAAATCTATTGTCAGTTGTTTCTTCTTCTATTGCTTTTGTGTTTACTCCTGCGTCTTCTAGCCTTTTTAATAAGTCTTTTGTTTGTTCTTGTGCAAAAAATTCTACTATACTGTTTGCCATTACTTCTCCTATGTCATTCATTTCTTGTAGTTCTTCGAATTTTGCTTCTGTTAGTGCTTGTAATGTTTTATATTTTTTGGCTAGTAGTTTAGATGCTTTTCCTCCTACATGTCTTATTCCTAATGCTGTAATTAGTCTGTATAAATCATTTTGTTTGCTGTTTTCTATACTGTTTTTTAGATTTTGTGCGAATTTTTTTCCGTTTTTCTTAAGTGATGCTATTTCTTCAAAACTTAGTGAGTAAATGTCTGCTATGTTTTCTATTAAGTGTTTTTCTAATAATTGTTGTATTATATTTTCTCCTAATCCATCTATGTTCATTGCTTCTCTTGATACGAAGTGTACTAGATTTCTAAATAGTTTTGCTGGACATTCAATTCCTGTACATCTAACTGCTGCTTCTCCTTCTTCTCTTATTGCTTCTGCTCCACATACTGGGCATACTCGTGGCATTTCAAAGTCTTTTTCTTTTCCTGTTCTTTTTTCTTTTACTACTTTTGATATTTCTGGTATTACATCTCCTGCTTTTTGTATTACTACTGTGTCTCCTATTTTTAAGTCTTTTTCTTTTATAAAGTCTTCATTGTGTAGTGTTGTTTTTGATATTGTTGAACCTGCAACTTTTACTGGTTCTAGTATTGCCATTGGTGTTATTACACCTGTTCTTCCAACTTGACATATTATATCTTTTAAAATTGTTTCTTTTGTTTCTGGTGGATATTTATATGCTACTGCCCATCTTGGAACTTTTACGGTTGTTCCTAATATTTCTCTAAATTTTAGATTGTCTATTTTTATAACTGCTCCGTCTATTCCAAATGTTAGTTCTTCTCTCATTTCTCCAATTTTTTGTATTGCTTTTTTTACTTCTTCTATGTTTGTACATGGAATACGTACTGGGTTTACATTAAATCCTATTTTTTCTAAATATTCTAGTTCTTCATAGTGTGAATTAAATTCTTTTCCTTCTATTTTTTGTACATTAAATATATATATGTCTAATGGTCTTTTGGCTGTTATTTTGCTGTCTAATTGTCTTAATGATCCTGCTGCTGCATTTCTTGCGTTTGCAAATAGTTCTTCGTCATTTTCTTGTCTTTCTTGATTCATTTCTTCAAAGTCTTTTTTACTTATAAATACTTCTCCACGTACTGTTATGTTTATTTTTTCATCTATTTTGTGTGGTATTGTTTTTACTGTTTTTAGGTTTTTTGTTACATCTTCTCCTACAAGTCCATTTCCTCTGGTTGCTCCTCTTACTAGTATTCCATCTTTATATTCTAGTGCTGCTGATAAGCCATCTATTTTTGTTTCTACTACATATTTTACTTCTTCTATTCCGTTTTCTTTGGCTTTTTGGTGCATTCGTATGTCAAAGTCTTCTACATCTTCTAAGCTGAATACATCTTGTAGACTTTGTAATGGTACTTCATGTGTTACTTTTTCAAATCCTTCTTTTACATGTCCTCCTACTTTTTGTGTCAGTGATTCTTTTGTTATTAATTCTGGATATTCTTTTTCTAAATTTCTTAGTTCTACCATTAGCATATCATATTCGAAGTCTGATATTTCTGGATTATCGTCATCATAATATTTTTTTGCATAATATTCTGTCTTTTCTCTTAATTCTTTTATTCTTTCTTTTGCTTGTTGCTTGTTCATAGCGCACCTCTTTTTTGTATTTATTTTTTCTATTTTAGTATACCCATATTTTACTATATATAAAAAAAAATAGCAATGATTATTGTGTTATTTTTTTTCGACATTTTTTGCTGTTTGTATTTCTAGTGGATACTAACTTTTTTTATAATTGTTTACAATATATGGTATATAAATAATCTATAGATTAAAAAGATGATTTGTTAAATGTATCAATGTATTAAATATAATAATCAATTAAAGGAAGATATTGTATAATAATTGTAAAAATAGTATTAAGATTTAGGTAATTTTTATTACTTTTTTCTTAATACTATTTTTTATTTTATTATGCAATTTTTTATTATAGATTAGTCATCTTGTTTTGCTAAAATTATAAGTCTTCTATCATTGCTTGCATCTGTACATGTTGATAATGTAAGTTCTGCTTTTCCGTTTGTTTCTCTTTGATAGAATGATGTGTCTTGGTCATTTGTTTCAAATTTGTTATATATTGTGTATGTTAAATTTTTACCTTTATAATCGTTTACGTATATTTTATCTCCTACTTTTAGTTTTTTGTTGTTAGAGAAAAATACCCCATTACGGTAGTTGTGTCCTATTACTACAGTATTTCCTGGTTCGTTTATTGATTCTCCTCCAGATGGATATAATACTGCTACTGAATTTTCTATTGATGACTTACTTACAGAATCTATTATTGGATATGAGAAGTTTATTGCTGGAATTTTCATTGTTCCTACTGTTGCAAATCCTTTATAATTTCCTTTTTTGGCTGTTTGCGTTGTTGTGGTTGTTGTTCCTCCATTTGTTTCTGTTGTTGAGTTAAGTGAACTTGCTATTTCGTTTAATTTATCTCCTGCTGAATTTGTGTCTTCTTCTTTTGTTTCATTATTATTTGATGATGATTCTCCTCCATTATAGTTGTCTACAAATTCTGATGCTTCTTTTACTTTTTTGTTTTTATCATAAACTTGATATCCTAAAAATCCTAGTAACCCTATAATTGCTACTACTACAATAACTAAAATTACTGTTAATGTTTTCCCATATTTACTTTCAAACATATTATCACTTTCCTTTCTTAAGACTAATGTCTAGTTAAAAATTTATTTTCAACTTTTCTTCTTATGTGCATAAAACTCTATTTTTATTATAGCATATCTATAAATAAGTTTCAATTAATTATATCATTTTTTCTCCAAGTTTTTTTCCTGCTAATATGTGAAAATGTAAATGTGGTACTGTTTGTCCTCCATTTTCTCCACAGTTGTTTATTACTCTATATCCTTCTTCTGCAAATCCTTGCTTTTTTGCTATGTTTTTTATTGTGTAAAATATTTTTGAAATTAATTGTTCGTCTTTTTCTTCTATTTCATTTAGTGATTTTATATGTTTTTTTGGTACTAATAAAATGTGTATTGGTGCTTCTGGTTGTATGTCTTTGAAAGCTATGATATCTTCATCTTCATATACTTTACTTGATGGTATTTCTCCTTTTATTATTTTACAAAAAATACAATCTTCCATTTTTATCTTATTCCTTTCAAAATTTTATATATGTAATATATTATTACTTAAAAAATGTGAGTTTTTTAATGTTACTCTATATAGTAAATATGTTTTTATTCTTTTATTAAAACTGCTTTTATTCTACGTATTCCAGAAGAACTTGATTCTTCTTTTTTGATTTTAAATCTTCCCATATCTCCTGTATGTGTTACATGTGGTCCTCCACATATTTCTTTGCTAAAGTCTCCTATTGTATATACTTTTACTTTTTCGCCATATTTGTCTGTAAATAGTCCTATTGCTCCGGATTTTTTTGCGTCTTCATAGTTCATTTCTTCACAAGTTACTTTTAGGTCTTTTTTTATTTGTTCATTTACTAAGTCTTCTACTTTTTGTATTTCTTCTTTTGTCATTTTTTGTGGATGTGTAAAGTCAAAACGTAGTCTTTCTTCTGTTATGTTTGATCCACTTTGTTTTACATGTTCTCCTAATACTGTTCTTAGTGCTTGGTGTAGCAAGTGTGTTGCAGTGTGGTATGCTATTGTTTTTTCGTTTTGGTCTGCTAGTCCACCTTTGAATTTTTGTTCTGATCCTAGTCTTGATTTTTCTTGATGTTCTTTGAATAGTTTGTTAAATTCTTCTAAGTCTATTTCTATGTTGTTTTCTTTTGCTAGCTCTTGTGTCATTTCTGGTGGAAATCCATAAGTGTCGTATAAACGGAAAACAATTTTTCCATCTATTTTATTTTTTCCGTTTTGTTTTGCATAGTTCATTGCTTTAGTAAATTCTTTTTCTCCATGTGATAGTGTTTTTACAAATTTGTCTTTTTCTTCTAGTATTACACTTTTTATTGTTTCTTTATTTTTTTCTAAATCTGGATACATTTCTTTTAAATTTTCCACATTTATGTCTATTAATGTTGATAATTCGTCTAAGTTGATTTCTAGTTTATTCATATGGCGGATCATTCTTCTTATTAGTCTTCTTAATACATATCCTCTGTCTATATTGCTTGGTCTTCCTCCGTCACATATAATCATCATGCTTGAACGTAAATGTTCTGCTACTATTCTTCTGCTTTCTATGATGTCTTTATTTTCTATTTCTTCTAGTTTTTTCATTATTGGTTCAAATATTTCTGTATCAAATGGTGTTTCTTTTCCTTGTAGTAACATTGTCATTCTTTCTAGTCCTAGTCCTGTGTCAACATTTTTTTGTTCTAGTTTTGAATATTTTCCTTGTGCATCTTTAAAGTATTCCATAAAAACATTGTTCCATATTTCTACGTATTTTCCGCAATCACATGATGGTTGGCATTCTGCTGAGCATGCTGGTTTTCCTGTGTCGTAAAACATTTCTGTGTCTGGTCCACATGGTCCTTCTTCTCCTGCTATCCACCAGTTGTCGTCTTTTCCATAATAATATATGTGGTCTTTTGCTATTCCTGCTTTTTCCCAACATGCTGCTGATATTTCATCTCTTGGGCAGTCTTCGTCTCCTGCAAAGCATGTTACTGATAGTTTTTCTGCTGGTATTCCTAGTTCTTTTGTTAAAAATTCATAGCTCATTTGAATTGATTCTTCTTTGAAATAGTCCCCTAATGACCAGTTTCCTAACATTTCAAAATATGTTAAGTGTCTGTTGTCTCCTACTTCGTCTATGTCATTTGTTCTTACACATTTTTGGTAGTCTGTTAGTCTTGTTCCTGCTGGATGTTTTTCTCCTAGTAGATATGGTACTAATGGTTGCATTCCTGCTGTTGTGAATAATACTGATGGATCATTTTCTGGTATTAATGGTGCTGATGGTATTATTGTGTGTCCATGTTCTTTGAAAAAGTTTAAGTATTTTTTTCTTATATCTATTGCTTTCATTAAAAATTCTTCCTTTCTTTTTTTGCTTTCTTTTAAAATTCTTTTTCAATTATACTCTAAAAACATTGGATTTGTCAATCTTTTTGTTGACCTTGTAAATAGAAATATGTTATACTTATGATTACATTTAAAGGGTATTTTGCATATTATTTTATCCTAGTTTTGAAAGGATTGAATTTTTGTATGGAGAGTTTAGTTGTTAGTAATAAATATGATGGCAAGAAATTGAGCAAATTTGTTTTGGATAGTATTCCTTCTCTTACTTTTAATAATTTTTGTATGATTTTGCGTAAAAAAGATGTTAAGTTAAATGGTAAAAGGTTGTCTAAAGATTGTGTTGTTCAATCTGGTGATAATGTTTTAGTTTATGTTCCTAATAATTCTAAGCATAATACTTTTCTACTAGATATTGTTTATGAAGATGAAAATATTTTGATTGTTAATAAACCTGATAATTTAGAAGTTACTGGTTCTAATTCTTTGACTTCTATAATACATGAAAAGTATTCTTCTTCGTCTTTTAAACCTATGCCTTGTCATAGAATTGATAGAAATACTACTGGCTTGGTTTTGTTTGCTAAAAATCAGATTTCTTATGATATTTTGCTTTCTAAGTTTAAAAGTCATGAGATTGAAAAACATTATTATGCTTGGGTGTATTCTGTTCCTTCTGAAAAGTCTAAAAAAATGACTGCTTTTTTGTTTAAGGATACTAAGAAGTCTTTGGTGTATATTTCTGATGTTCCTAAAAAGGGTTATCAAAAAATTATTACTAGTTATTCTGTTGTTAAAATTTATGATAATAATACTTGTTTGCTTGATGTTCAGATTGAAACTGGTAAGACTCATCAGATTAGGGCTCATCTTGCTTATGTTGGATTGCCTATTATTGGTGATGGTAAATATGGTAAAAATTCTGTTAATAAGTTTTTTCATAGAAAGACTCAAGCTCTTTGTAGCTATAAATTGAAGTTTGTTTTTTCGTCTGATAGTGGTTTGCTTAATTATTTGAATAATCGTTCTTTTTGTTTGAGTTCTTTAGAAAATACTATTAGCAAAAAAGGTCAGGAGATTTAACTTGTCTCCTGATTTTTTTATTGCCTTTCATCATCATAGTCTTCATGATCTATTTGTGATATATCATCTGGATGTATTTTAAAGTATTCATCGTTTTTTACAAATTCATCTATATTCTCTTCTAATATAACTTTATATGCTCTATCAAAAAAAGCTGGCATTTCTTCTATTGCTTTATTATATTCTTCGTCTCTTTTATATTCAACATGTTCCATTTTACCATTCTTGAATACTAAATGGTCTCCTTGGTGCGTTCCAAAGTCATTTTCTCTTTTTTGCATTAATTCAAAAAATTCAACCACATCTTTACAGTCAATTTTTATGCCTCCTTGCATAACTAAGTTTGCTATACTATTCTCTTTTATATTGCCTAAAGATTGTTCTCTTCTTTTATCTAAATCTGAGTTTATATCTGATATGAAACCATCTGCTCCAATGAAAATCATAGGTCCAACTAATAATGCTGTAGGATTAATACTATTAAAATAATATCCCATTGCTTCAAAATCTTTATGCGGTGTTTTGGTATTTACAGCTCTTCCATTGTTTATTAAATGTTTACTTACTCTTTGAAATCCTATGCAATGTTCATTTATAAAATGTCTATACATGTTATTTTTTACATCTTTTATTGATTTTGGATGTAAATCTGGATTCTCAGAATCTTCTAAATTTTCTCTATATATTCTTTTTATGCTTTTATCGTGAAAATCATCGTCACTTATTCCAACTTGATAGTTTTTTCCAAAATATTCATCTAGTAATTCGTATATTCTACCATCATATATAGTACCATTAGTAAGCATACTACAAGATTCTATTGTTGTGCCTTTTTGATTAGCTGTTTCTAATAGTGTTTTTAATTGTTCATATCCCAAAAATACTTCTCCTCCAGATAAATCTAATGTTTGTATATATTTTATTTCATCAAATACTTTTTCTATTATTTCTTTTGATATATTTCTATTTCTAGCTGCTCCTCTAAAGCAATGTGAACAGTTTAAATTACATTTTTGTGTTAATTCTATTCCTAAATCTGGTGTTATTATTTTCCTCATTTTGGCTCCTTTCAATATATAATTTACTAATGTTTTAATATTCACTACTAGCTTGCTCTATATTAAGCATCTTTTAGAAACATTATATACTACTTTACATAATTTGTAAAGTGTGCATTTAACTTTTTTAATATCATATAAATCACTTAAATATATTTTTGTTATTTTAAAATATATCTGAAAAGTGAGGTGATTTTATGTACTTTGATGAAGTAATTGATAATAGACGTTCTGCAAGATTGTTTACAAATGATGTTGTTTCTGAAAATCAATTAACAAAAATTTTATTAAGTAATATTCTTGCTCCTTCTGCAAGAAATAGGCAGCCTTGGAAATTTTACATTTTAAATACTTTACAAAAAAATGATATTATGAATATGCTTTTTAATTGGGTTACTTTAAATCCTAATGAAAGAACTAGTGTAAAGGGTACTGCTAAGCAAATTCGTACTGCTGATAAAATGGTTATTTCTTTACAGGCTATAAATTTAGGATTAGGTAGCTGTATTTTATGTGATACTTTATATATAGAAGATGAAATTAATCAATATCTTGGAATAAAAAATTTTGAGCAGATTTGTGGATTTATTATTGGTAATCCAATTTATAGTTATCCCCCAAAGCAGAAAAAGACTTTAAATAATTTATTATTAAATTGATAATTAAATTCTTCTGTTAATTTTTCGTTTGTTAATTCATATTGTGCAAAAAATTTTATATTTCCTTGGTTATTTTTTATATTGCTTGGTTCAAATCCCATCATTTTTTTTAATGCTCTTGAATATGCTTGTGAAGATTCATAATTATATTTTATTGCTATGTCTATTATTTTTTCTTTACCTTCTATTAAATCTATAGCTGACATACTTAGTCTTCTTTTTCTTATATATTCTCCTAGTGTGTAATTAGTTACAAACAAGAATATTCTTTGCATTGTGTATTCGTTTACGCCTAGTATTTGTGCTAATTTTGTATAACTAATTTCTTCATAAAGATTTTCTTCTTTATATTCAATTAATTGTTTAAATCTTTTATTACTTTGTTTATTCATTTTAGCTATCTTCATTTATATTTTTTGTTATTTTACTATAAAACTATTTTTATTTCAACATTTTACTATATGTTAATTTTAAAAAGTGGATTGCATTACATATTGCAACCCACTTTTGTTCTTACTTGAATAATTCTGTATGCTCAATTAGACGATAATCTCTTCCATCAGGTAAATGAAAATTGAATCTCTTATCAAGTGTTCTATCATATTTTTCAATTTGATATTTGTCTCTGCCTATTCCTGAACTAGCATAGTTATAGACGTATAATGTGAAGTCTTTGATTTTAGATGCTTCTTCTTTGTTAAGGAATCTTATTGTCTGTGTTTCAGGTTCTTCTGCTCCGTATTCCCAAACGTCTCTAAATCCACATGCTAAATCCTTATCGTAATCCCACATGTTAATAATTCCAACATGTTTATCATTTCCTATAATTGCAAAAACAATAGGATGATCTTCTCCTGAATATCCGTCTTTTTCTTTAAGTGTACCTGTAGACAGTAGTTTTGCCTCATTGTAAGTATAAATACCTTTCAACTTGCAGTCCATGTCAAATACTCTTGTATTTTGAGCTTCTTTCGCTTTATATCTTGAGTCAAAAAAACGGTCCATCTGACTTATAGGAGCTACTGCTGCAACTTTTCTGAGTCCATCTAAACCATACACCGTATAGTTTTTGATATTTTTTGCCTCTTCTTTAGAAAAGGCTTTGAAATAGTACTCACTTTCATCGAATGGTGTTCCGTATACACGTACTTTGTATCTGAAATATCCGCTTCTTTGTGCACAATCAGGATTTGGAATTCCAATAAAAGCTATTGGTCCAAGTTCTGAACAAAATCCAAAACCTGCACTATAAGTTGTTAAAGCATTTAATTTCATAACTTCATCGTATGAATATGTTCCTTCGAGCAAATAATTGTTGCAACCCGTTGTGTCATGTGCACGAAGAAAAAATTTTCTGCCAATCCTTTCAGCACTTATATCCCGATTAGGATATGCTATTTTTGCCATTTCTGTTAGAATCTTTTCAAGCATTGCTTTTCCTCCTTAATATTTATTATGCTTGTCGGAGGATACAGAACTCCGACTAGATAAATGTAATAACATCAATAATCTAGTGGATTTCCACTCTGTATCAAATTAATTGACTTTTTAATTTTATCATAAAACCTGCTTTTTTGCAATTACTTTTATTATTCCATTTGACATTTTATGTTAATTGTTGTATTATTTTATTGTAACTTTTTATATTATTATAAGAAAGGTATAAGTGCATATGGAATATATTGATGTTCTTGATGAAAATGGTGTAAAAACTGGTGAAATTTTAAGTCGTAGGGAAATTCATAAACGTGGGTTATGGCATCGAGCGATTGTAGTTGCTGTAATAAATGAAAAGAATGAAATTTTATTACAGCAAAGGAGCATGAATAAAGATAAGAATCCTGGTCTTTGGGATATTTCTGTTGCTGGTCATGTTTCTGCTGGTCAAGATGCTATATCAGCTGCTGTAAGAGAAATATATGAAGAAATTTCTGTTAGTATAAAACCTAATATTAGTATTACAGATTTTAGATACATTTTTTCTTATAGGGTTTCTCAAAAATTTACAGATGACTATATTGAGAATCAGTTTTATGATTTTTTTATTCTTAGAAAAAATGGTTTACATTTAGAAGATCTTATTCTTCAGGAATCAGAAGTTCAAAATGCAAAATTTGTATCTTTTCAGGAGCTGGAAAAATTTTTACAAACTGATTGTATGGTAAAACGTGATCCAGTTTATAATACATTACATGATTATTTGTATTGCTAATAATGTGTTAAGGAGTCTCTAGTACAAGAGACTCCTTATATCTTTATAATTATAATTTTTAATCTTTATTTAACTCTTTTACTTTCTTCTCTAAATCTCTATAATTTATCACTGCTAGGAAAAATGTTAATATAGAATATATAGCAAATGTTTCTAAAAAATTTATACCAAATTCTCTAAAACCTGCATCATAACTTTGTAAATTGAATATTACAGAAAATACTATATTTCCAATTGAATATGATTTATATTTATTAAAAATGTACTTTTTTCTATCCTTTTGAGCCTCGGCATTATCTTTCATATTAATAATAATTTGATTTGTATTTAGTAAATATGCCTTTAATAAAAAAATCATTAGCAAAAATCCAATAATCCCAAGTATTATATATGATATAATTTTTTTATTTTCGTCTCCAGTTATAGATCCAACTGTTTCTGATATACTATTTATAACAAATAGAAATAATATAACTATTCCAAAAATAAAATATCCTATATCATTTATTTTTTTATTCATGACACTTTCTTTTTTAGTTCCTATATCTCCTACTAATGCATCCATTGTAACTCCAAACATATCTGCCATTTCCTTTAAATTTTGAATATCTGGAAGTGATTGCCCACTTTCCCATTTTGTAACTGCTTGTCTTGATACATTTAATTTTTCAGCTAGTTGTTCTTGAGTTAATTTTGCTTCTTTCCTTAGATATTTTAAGTTTTCATTAAATTTCATTTTTTATTTCTCCTCGTTTAATTTTATGTTTTTATTTTAAACAATTCTTGGTATTTTTTCTATAAAGTTTTATTTACATTTATGCTACTTTTGGTTGCATTGTGTTTTTTTGCCGTTTACGAACTTTTTATATATTAATTTTAAACTTATTCTTGAAGAGGAAAAACTTTTATATCTTTTATGGAACGGGTGTCATAATTGTTTACAACTTTTCTCTCATAAAGATTGATATAGTAATCAATCAAGTTATATAGAGAGTAACAGATTATTGGAAAAAATTCAAGACATTTACTATAAAAACTTTTTTACAAATATTTGTTTGTTTTCTATTGTCTTATTGTAAAATCTATGCTATACTAACTGACATAGGAAATGATGATAAGCAGATGTGGTTTTGCCACCAATTTTTACGAATCTTCGTGGGAGAGGTGGTGATGTTTATGGTTAAAGTAATACTATTTTTTATAATAAACTATATGTTATCTTTAACATTAAATGTTGCCTTGGCTGCAGTTCTGTATAAGAGCTGGGTTGATAAGCAACTACATAAATAAAAAGAAAATTCACATCTGTAATTTGACGAGTTAGATGTGAATTTTTACTCTAATCGGCAAAACCACGTTTGTGGATTTGTCATTTCCTATATTTATTATATACAGATTGTTTGGAAAAGTCAACGAAATTTACTAAAGAATAGTGTAAAATTGTTTCGGAATATACAATCTAAATATTTCATATTTTTTGAATTTACAAAGTTGTAATAGTTTTTCTTTTGTTCTGTCAATGATTTATCAATACTTTCGTCTTGTGCGACGATTTTACTTAATGGAGCGGGTAGTGGGAATCGAACCCACGCCATTAGGTCGGAAGCATAACATTCTACCACTAAACTATACCCGCATTATATTATTATTATACAATGTAATTTTTTTAAAAGCAATACTATGTTTAAATTAAATTTTTTTCTTGCTCTAACTATATATATTCTCTCTATTTTAAATGTTGAAGTGTTTTTATTTATGTGCTGTGAATTCAACTATCTTTTTTATTATTTTTCTGATTGCTTTATATTTTCTTATATGCTATAATTTCTGTAGTGCTTTGATTTATTAAGCCTTTATGTAACTACATAAAAAAATTATACAATGAGAAAGGAGAACTTTATAATGAAAATTGAAGTAATTGCGTCAACAAAAGTGGGATATTCTATGTCTAAAGAAGAGGCTGTGGACTTTTCTGGTAAATCTGCTGGTATTTGCTATTTACCAGATACTGTTGAAACTTTGTTTTTAGAACCTTCTGAAAAGACTGCTCGAAGAGCTTCTAATAACATTAAATCTGGTCATCACAGTGTTTTTAATCATCCTACATATAATTTATGTTTTGATGGTATTCCAAAGATTCTTGCTATGGTTTTAAATAATGAGAAGATGTATAATACTTCTGAAAAATCTGCAAGATATACTCGTATGACCCCTTCACCTTCTGAAAAAGCTTTATATGAAAAATGGATATTGTTATTTGAAGAACAAATTTCTTTGGCGTATCCAAATTTTGATGAAAAACGTGTTAAAAAGCTTGCTCAGGAAAATGCTAGATATCTTATTAGTGTTTTTACGCCTGCTACTGTAATGGAATATACTGTAACTTTTGGTCAATTAAATTACATTATTAATTGGGCTAAAGACTTTATTGCTAATAACTATTCTGATACTTTTTCTTTGAAGTTAAAAGATGTTTTTAGTGACTTTTTAAATGCTTTACCTGATTTAGCTGTTGATGGCTTAGATTCTAAGTTGAAAAATCGTAGTTTTTCTTTGTTTGCTCAAAGAAAGTCTAGATATGAAGAATTTGGCGAAAATTATTGTACTACTTATTTAGCTAGCTTTGCTCAGTTGGCTCAGGCTCAAAGACACAGAACTTTATCTTATGAATTTTCATTGCTTGATGTTCCTCAATTTTATATTCCTCCTATTATTAGGAATACAGAATTGGAAAAAGTATGGCTCGATGATATTTCTTCTTTAGCAAATTATTTTCCTCAGGGAATGCTTGTACAGGTAAATGAAAGGGGTACAATTGAAAATTTTGTTTTAAAGTGTACTGAAAGATTGTGTGGTTCTGCACAGTTAGAAATTATGGAGCAAACTCATAATACTTTGTTAAAATATCTTGAAGCTACAAAAAATAAACCTGAGCTTTATGATTATTTATTGCCTTATTCAAAAGGGGCTCGTTGTACATTTCCTGGCTGGAAATGTGATTCACCATGTATCTTTGGTGGAAAAAATGCTATGAATAGAGTTATCTAAATTGGTTCTCTTCCCCTACTATTGGTTTAATGACTTACAGTAGGGGCTTTACTATTTTTATAATTTATAGTGGGTTTAGTTGTTTTTTTGTTAGTAATTATTTAATTGCTTATATTTATGTCGTTTATTTTTTTATTGTACTTATTTAATAAAGTATTTTTTCATTTGTTGTTTATTTCTTGTAATTTATTTAATAGTTTCTGTTGCATTACTTATTAATTGTTCGTAAAATTCATAGTTTGGTTCATATTTTGCTAATAATTCATAAAAACTTCTACAATGACTTTTATATTTTAAGTGACAGTATTCATGTAATACTACGTATTCTATAAATTTTCTGTTGTATTTTATAATATATGGATTTATAGTAATTTTATTGTTTTCGCATTTACCAAAACCTTTTATTATTTTACTTATTTTGTAGTCTTCTGGTGCAAATCCTAGCATTATTCTAAATTTTTCCATTGCATTTTCTATTTCTACTTTTGCTATTTCTTCGTACATTTTTTCTATTGCTAAGTCTAGAATTTTTTTGTTATCACCTTTTTTGTATTTATTTGGAAGTGATATTTTGATAGTTGTATCTTCTACATCTAGCTCTGCTATTTTTATATTTTTATATATTATTTTGACTCCATAGTCTTTTCCTAACACTGGAACTGGATGTCTTTCTATTGCTGTGATTTCTGCCTTTTTTAATTTTATTTCTGTTTTTACTTTTATCATTTTTACCACTCCTTTGTGAATTTTTGTTTTGCGAATTGTTGTTCGTTTTTGTTGTACTTATATTATATCTTTTTTTATATTTTGTCAATACTTTTTTAAAAAAATATAAAATTTTTGTTCGCTCTTTTAATGGCTACTGACCTTAATAACATTTATACTATTTATAATGTTTTAAAGTCCGCGTCTTTTTTCGGCGCGTATTTTGCAAAGCAAATATTTCAGTCTCGTTATATTTTATATTATGGGACGTTCGAAGAACTTTTTTATAATATAAAATATTGACGTTGAAAAAAACGTAGACAAATACCCAAATCGCATTTTGGTATTTGTCCACGTTTTTTTTTAACATTATATAAAATTAATGTAATTCAGTGTTATCGATTATTTCATTGCTTCTTCTACTGCAACTGCTACTGCTACTGATGCTCCAACCATAGGGTTGTTTCCCATACCTATTAGTCCCATCATTTCAACATGGGCTGGTACTGAAGATGATCCTGCAAATTGAGCGTCTGAGTGCATTCTTCCCATTGTGTCTGTCATTCCATAAGATGCTGGTCCTGCTGCCATATTGTCTGGATGTAGTGTTCTTCCTGTTCCTCCACCACTGGCTACTGAGAAGTATTTTTTGCCTTCTGCTAGTCTTTCTTTTTTATATGTTCCTGCTACTGGATGCTGGAATCTTGTAGGGTTTGTAGAGTTTCCTGTTATAGATACATCTACATCTTCTAGCCACATTATTGCTACACCTTCTCTAACATCATTTGCTCCATAGCATCTTACTTCTGCTCTTTCTCCTTTTGAATATGGTATTTCTTCTACAACTTTTACTTTTCCTGTGAAGAAGTCAAATTCTGTTTTTACATATGTAAATCCATTTATTCTTGATATTACTTGTGCTGCATCTTTTCCTAATCCATTTAATATTACTCTTAATGGTTGTTTTCTAACTTTATTTGCTGATTTTGCAATTCCTATTGCTCCTTCTGCTGCTGCAAAACTTTCGTGTCCTGCTAAGAATGCAAAGCATTTTGTGTCTTCTGATAATAGCATTGATGCTAAGTTTCCGTGTCCTAATCCTACTTTTCTATCGTCTGCTACTGATCCTGGAATACAGAATGCTTGTAGTCCTTCTCCTATTGCTTTTGCTGCTTCTGATGCTTTTGTGCATCCTTTTTTTATTGCTATTGCTGCTCCTAATGTATATGCCCAAGCTGCGTTTTCAAAGCATATTGGTTGTACTCCTTTTACTATTTCATAAGGATTAAATCCTTTATCTGTGCATATTTTTAGTGCATCTTCAAAATCTTTTATACCGTATTTTTCCATTACTGGTTTTATTTGATCTATTCTTCTTTCATAACTTTCAAATGTTACTGCCATCTTTATTCCTCCTCTAAATTATGGTTTTTTTATTTATAAATTTTATGGTTTTTATTGTTTACGTGGATCAATTTTTTTGACTGCTTCATCAAATCTTCCATAAGTACCAGAAGCTTTTTCTATTGCTTCCATTGGTTCTATTCCTTTTTTGATGTTTTCCATCATTTTTCCAAGATGTACATATTTGTATCCTATTATTTGGTCATCTTTGTCTAATCCTAATTCTACTATATATCCTTCTGTTAATTGTAAATATCTTGGTCCTTTTAATGTGCTTGAATAGATTGTTCCTACTTGACTTGTGTGTCCTTTTCCTAAATCTTCTAGTCCTGCTCCTACTGGTAAACCTCCTTCAGAGAATGCTGTTTGTGTTCTTCCATATACTATTTGTAAAAATAATTCTCTCATTGCTGTGTTTATTGCATCACATACTAAGTCTGTGTTTAATGCTTCTAAGATTGTTTTTCCTGTTAATATTTCTCCTGCCATGGCTGCTGAATGTGTCATTCCTGAGCATCCTATTGTTTCTATTAATGCTTCTTGGATAATTCCATCTTTTACATTTAATGTTAGTTTGCATGCTCCTTGTTGTGGTGCGCACCATCCTATACCGTGTGTTAAACCTGATATATCTTTTATTTCTTTTGCTTGTACCCATTTTCCTTCTTCTGGGATTGGTGCTGGTCCGTGATCTACACCTTTTGCTACTTTACACATTTCTTCTAATTCTTTTGAATAAATCATCTTTTTTTGCTCCTTTCAATATCTTGTTTGTATTTTCCATATATTTTGGAATTTTATTCCAAGTTAAATAACTATTTTTCTTTGTTTTCTTCAATTTCTACTGAAGATAAAATTTGATTTCTTATTTTATTGTTTTTTTCTGTTTCAACATACTTTTCCTCTTGTTCTTTTATTTTTTTAGTTATATTGTTTACTTGTGTTAGTTCGTTTTTTTCATATTTGTCTTCTTTTTTGTGCAAAATTTCTGTTTCTTCCTTTTTGTTATAGGCTACCACATTCTTTATATCTTTTATATATATTCCTGCATCATATCTTTCTACTCTTGCTAATATTTTTGGACCTGCAGCGTATTTTTTTAGAATTTCTTTTTCTTCTTTATTTAGTTGTTCAAATGTTATTCCTAAATATTTGCATCTCCAAATTACATGTCTTTCATAACTTGTTAATGGATTTTCTTTTAGATTTTCATAATCGTATTCTACCATAAATCTGGCATTATGAATAATCATTGTTACATTGCTCCATGTTTCCCCTAATTCTAATCTTTTGAATTCTTTTCTTAGTTCTTTTATTTTTGAATATAATGCGTCTACTAGTTTTAGATATTCTGTTTCATCTATATTAAATTTGGAAGGTATTTCATATACATTTACTGGTTTCTTTTTTAGTATTCCTTTTGGAACATAATAAAAATATAATTCTCCTGTTTCTTTTTGCCCTTCTATTACAGAAGCATATAAGTAAAGACTTTCCCATTTTTCTGGTATCATACTATATATATGTCTTTGGATTCCTTCATATAGCTCCTTTATTTTTTGTGTATGTCTTAACATATTTTCCCCTTTTTCAAATGGTTTTTCTTTCTATTTATTTTTCTTTTGATTTTATTTTGTTAGTAGACTTTCTCCTGTCATTTCTGCTGGTTTTTCTATTCCCATTAGTTCTAACATTGTTGGTGCTAAGTCTGCTAGTTTTCCATCATTTTTTAATTTTAGTTCTTTATTGTCTGTTACTAAAATTATTGGTACAGGATTAGTTGTGTGTGCTGTGTGTGGTTCTCCTGTTTTATAGTCTATCATTTGGTCTGCGTTTCCATGGTCTGCTGTTATTATTAAGTTTCCTTTTTTTTCTTCTATTATTTTCGCTATTTTTCCTACACATTCGTCTACTGTTTCTACAGCTTTTATTGCTGCTGGTAAACTTCCTGTATGTCCTACCATATCTGTATTTGCAAAGTTTAATATTATTACATCATATTTGTCTGATTTTAATGCTTCTACAACTTTGTCTGTTACTTCATGTGCACTCATTTCTGGTTTTAGGTCATAAGTTTCTACTTTTGGTGATGGTACTAATATTCTGTCTTCTCCTTCATATTGTTTTTCTTCTCCTCCATTAAAGAAGAATGTTACATGTGCATATTTTTCTGTTTCTGCTATTCTTAATTGTGTAAGTCCTGCTTTGCTTACAACTTCTCCAAATGTATTTTTTAGTAATTCTTTTTTGAATGCTATTTGTACATTTGGCATTGTTTCATCATAGTTTGTGAAACATACATAGTATAAGTCCATTGGTTTTGTTTCAAATTCTTTAAAATCTTTGTCTACTATGGCTCTTGTTATTTCTCTTGCTCTGTCTGGTCTGAAGTTGAAGAATATTACTGAGTCGTTTTCTTCTATTTTTGCAATTGGGTTTTCTCCATTGCATATTACTGTTGGTTCTACAAATTCGTCAAATACTTCTTTTTGGTATGAATCTTCTATTGCTTTTATTGCTGAACTTGCTTTGTTTCCTTCTCCGTTTACCATTGCATTGTAACATTTTTCGATTCTTTGCCATCTTTTATCTCTATCCATTGCATAAAATCTTCCTGATATTGTTGCTATTTTTCCTATTCCTTTTTCTTTCATTTTGTCTTGCAATTTTAATATATAACTTTCTCCTGATGCTGGTGGTGTGTCTCTTCCGTCTAAAAAGCAGTGTACATATACATCTTCAAAGTCTCTTCTTTTTGCCATTTCTAGTAATCCATATAAATGGCGTATATGACTGTGTACTCCTCCATCTGATACTAGTCCTAGTATATGAAGTTTTGAATTGTGTTTTTTGCAATTATCAATTGCTGCTATAAATTCTGGTATACTGAAAAAATCACCTTCTTCAATTGATTTTGTTATTCTTGTTAATTCTTGATATACAATTCTTCCTGCTCCTATATTTGTGTGTCCTACTTCTGAGTTTCCCATTTGTCCTTCTGGTAATCCTACGTGTGGTCCACTTGCATAAATATCTGTGTTTGGATATTTTTTCATTAGTCTATCAATATTAGGTGTTTTTGCTAATTTTATGGCATTTCCATCTTGATTAGGATTGTCTCCAAAACCATCTAATATCATTAGCATATTTACTTTTTCTTTCATTTTGCACCATCCTTTTTATATATATGAATTACAACTATTTATCATAGTTTATTATTTTTGCAAATTCTTCTGGATCTAAACTTGCTCCTCCTACTAAACCTCCATCAATGTCTGATGTTGTAAATAGTTCTTTACAATTGGCGGATTTTACGCTTCCTCCATATTGTATTATAATACTTTTTCCTACATTTTGTCCATAGATTTGACAAATTTTGTCACGAATAGCTTTTATTGCATTGTTTGCGTCTTCACTTGTTGCTGTTTTTCCTGTTCCTATTGCCCATATTGGTTCATATGCTATTATTGTATTTTGGACTTGTTCGTCTGTTAGCCCTTCTAATGCTTTTTCTGTTTGGTTTGTTATAATTTCTTCTGCTTTCCCTGCTTCTCTTTGTTCTAGTGTTTCTCCTACACATACTATTGGTTTTAGTTCATGTTTAAATGCTGTTTTTACTTTTTTGTTTACTGTTTCATCTGTTTCGTTAAAATATTGTCTTCTTTCTGAGTGTCCTATTATTACATATTCTACTCCTATTGATTTTAACATTTGTGCTGATACTTCTCCTGTGTATGCTCCTTTTTCTTCAAAGTGCATATTTTGGGCTCCTATTTTTATGTTTGTTCCTTGTGCTGTTAATAGTGCATAAAATAAGTCTGTATATGGTACACATACTACTACTTCATTTTTTGTGTCTTTTACTAATGGTGTTAGTCTGTCTATAAAGTCTATTGCTTCATTTGGAAGTTTATTCATTTTCCAGTTTCCTGCTATTACTTTTTTCCTCATTTATATCCTTCCTTTCGTAAAGTTTATTTTAATTTGAAAAGATTTTTTGCTTTTAGTTATAAGACTTAAGGATTTTGTAATTTATATGCTTTTTTAAAGTCCTAATTTTTCTTTTCTTTTTTGTTTTAGTATTGTTATGATTCTTTCATATTTGTCTTTTTCAAATTTTGTAAATGTGTAGTTTTCATCATTATTTTTTCTTGCTTCTTCAATTTCTTCTATTGTCATATATTTTAAATCACTTACTTCTTCTGTTTGGATTTTATAATCTTTTAGTTTATAGTCTACCATTGCAAAATAGTTGTATACAAAATGTCTATTATATATTTTTTTGTCTTCAAAATATATTTGTACTTTGTCTATTCCTATATTTTCAAATTTTTCTAGCGGAATTTTTACTCCTATTTCTTCTTCTGTTTCTCTTTGTATTCCTTTTATTGGTGTTTCTCCGCTGTCAACGTGTCCTCCTGTTCGTGTCCATGTGTTTGGATTTATTATTTTGTTTGGTGATCTTTTTTGGAATAGTAATTCTCCTTTTTGATTCATTATCCATACACCAACATGTATATGCCATAAGCCTTGTTCATGTACTATTTTTCTTTCTTCTGCTCTTCCTGTTAAATTTCCGTTTTCATCTAATACATCTAATAATTCCATGTTTTTCCATTCCTTCCTTATTGCTTATTGCACAAGTTCTTTTATATTTATTCTTTATCTAATAATGCTTCTATTCCTGGTAGTTTTTTTCCTTCTAGAAATTCTAGTGATGCTCCTCCTCCTGTTGAAATGTGTGTCATTTTGTCTGCTAATCCTGCTTTTTCTACTGCTGCTGCTGAGTCTCCTCCTCCTATTATTGTTGTTGCATCTATTTCTGATAATACTTTTGCTATTGCATTTGTTCCTATTGCAAATTGTGGGAATTCAAATAGTCCTAATGGTCCATTCCATACTACTGTTTTTGCTTTTTTTAGTTCTTCTGTGAACATTTTTATTGTTTCTTTTCCTATGTCAAATCCTTCCCAGTCTGCTGGTATTTCTGTGTATTTTACTGTTTTGCTTTCTGTGTCTTCTTTAAATTCTTTTCCTATTTTTGTGTCTACTGGAAGCATTAATTTTACTCCTTTTGTTTTAGCTTTTTCCATTAGTTCTTTTGCTAGTTCTAGTTTGTCTAATTCACATAGTGATTTTCCTACTTCATATCCTTGTGCTTTGAAGAATGTATATGCCATTCCTCCTCCAATTATTAATGTATCTACTTTTTCTAATAGGCTGTCTATTACTCCTATTTTGTCTGATACTTTTGCTCCTCCTAATATTGCTACAAATGGTCTTTCTGGGTTGTTTAATGCATCTCCTAAAAATTTTAGTTCTTTTTCTATTAAAAATCCTGATACTGCTGGTAAATAGTTTGCTATTCCTGTTGTTGAGCTGTGTGCTCTATGTGCTGTTCCGAATGCGTCGTTTACAAATATTTCTGCCATCTCTGCTAATTTTTTAGAAAATTCTGGGTCGTTATCTGTTTCTTCTCTATGGAATCTTACATTTTCTAATAATAGTATTTCTCCCTCTTTTAAGTTTTTGGCTTTTTCTGTTGCATCTGGTCCTATTACGTCTTTTGCCATTATTACTTCTTTGTTTAATAATCTTGATAATTCTTTTGCTACTGGTGCTAGTGAATATTCTGGTTTTACTTCTCCTTTTGGTCTTCCTAAATGTGATGCTAGTATTATTTTACATTTTTGTTCTAGTAAGTATTTTATTGTTGGTAATGCTGCTACTATTCTTGTATTATCTGTTATTTCTCTTTCTTCATTCATTGGTACATTGAAGTCACATCTTACAAATACCTTTTTTCCTTTTAAATCAATATCTCTTATTGTTTTTTTGTTCATTTTTTATCACATTCCTTTCTTGCTTCTATTTTGCCCATTTTTCTTTTTGACAATACCATTTTATAACAAAAAAGAATACTTTTCAAGTATTCTTTTTATTTTTAAAATGTTCTAAATAGTACAACTGTTATTAATGTCCTCTTTTGTTCTTATTTTTTTGATGCTATATAGCATGCTAAGTCTACTAGTTTGTTTGAATATCCCCATTCGTTGTCATACCATGCTACTAGTTTTACAAATGTGTCTGTTAACATGATTCCTGCTGATGCGTCGAATATTGATGTGTGGTTGTCATGTATAAAGTCTGATGATACTACTGGTTCGTCTGTGTATTCTATTATTCCTTTCATTTCATTTTCTGATGCTTTTTTCATTGCTGCACATATTTCTTCATATGTTGTTGGTTTTGCTAGGTTACATGTTAAGTCTACTACTGATACGTCTACTGTTGGTACTCTGAATGACATTCCTGTTAATTTTCCGTTTAGTTCTGGTATTACTTTTCCTACTGCTTTTGCTGCTCCTGTAGATGATGGTATTATATTAGCTGCTGCTGCTCTTCCACCTCTCCAGTCTTTTTTTGATGCTCCGTCTACTGTTTTTTGTGTTGCTGTTGTGCTGTGAACTGTTGTCATTAATCCTTCTTTTATTCCAAAATTGTCATTTATTACTTTTGCTAGTGGTGCTAAACAGTTTGTTGTGCATGATGCATTTGATACTATGTTCATGCTTGGGTCATAAGTTTCGTTATTTACTCCCATTACAAACATTGGTGCATCTTTTGATGGTGCACTTATTACTACTTGTTTTGCTCCTGCATCTATATGTGCTTGTGCTTTTTCTAGTGTTGTGAATACTCCTGAACATTCTAGTACGTATTCTACTCCTAGTTCTCCCCATGGTATGTTGTGTGGGTCCATTTCATTGTATACTTTTATTTCTTTTCCATTTACAAATAGATTTCCGTCTTTTGCATATACTTCTCCTTCAAATCTACCATGTACTGTGTCATATTTTGTCATATATGCCATATAGTCTGCTGCGATAAATGGGTCATTTATTGCTACTACTTCTACTCCTTCTTTTGCTAATGCTGCTTGGAATGATAAGTTTCCTATTCTTCCAAATCCGTTAATTCCTAATTTTATTGACATTTTAAATTCCTCCTCTTTTATAGATAAAACTTTTGTTTTTCTATTTTTAGTATTGCCCTTTTGTTTTAAACAATACTGTTTATTTTTGTATTGTTTTGCTTTTTGGACATCCTTATTTTATACCAATGACACTTAAATTTCAAGTGTTTTTATTTTATTATTTATTTAATTTTTTATAAATTTTCTTTTGCATATATTAAGTAGTTTTTTATATTTATTTACATAGTTTTTCTAATACTATAATAAACATTGCATGTGACCAACCTAATCCTATTACCCAATCTGGTTTTAATGTGTTGTTGTCAATTTGTTCTCCAAGAAAATAGTGTTTTCCACAAGTTTTTACTACAAAGTCAAATGTTTCTTTTGCTTTTTTCTTTTCTCCTGATTCTAAATAGTATAATGTTAGCCATAAATTTGCTATTGGCCATGGATTGCCATTTCTATAATTGTCATTTTCAAATCTTTTGTATCCTCCTGTATATGTTCTTAGTGATAAATTTATTCTTTCTACAGTGTTTAATATTCTTTTTTCTTTTGGTTTGTATACATTAAATGGTGTAACTGCTCCTATTATGCTTATGTCCATTTTTTTGTCTTCTGTATTTCTTACATAAGATTTTTTATTGTCATCATATAAGTTTGTGTCTATGTATTCTTTTACTCCTGACATTAATTTTTGGATTTCTTTTTCATTTTTTTGTATTTTTTCTTCTTTTAGTCTGTTATTTTCAAAGTCTGATACATTTTTTCCAAGTACTTTATAAATTTTTAATATTGTTTCGAATGCTGCATATATTGTTGATAATGAATATAAGTGTATTCCTTCACACATTTCCCATAAGTCATAACTTATATGTGTTTTGCGTTCTTTTCCTTGTTTTTTTAGTTGTTCTTCCATTTCTTCTTTTACTTTGTCTTTGTTTAATCCTTCTTCTTCGTCTAAGTTTAGCCAGTCTTTTACATAGTGTTTTAAAAATGATATTGCTTTTTCACACATTGGTAGTGTGTCTTTTAAAAATTTTTCATTTTTTGTTGTTAAATAGTGTTCATATACTCCATATACTACACTTGCTGTTTCGTCTACTTGATATCCCCATGCTGGTGCTAATTTGCAGTCTGTATAAAAACGTTGTTCCCACATTCCATTTTTACTTTGTGTTTTTTTACAGAATATTTTATAAAATTTTTCTGTTTCTTTATCCATATTTAGTATGTCCATGGCTTTTGTTATAAATACTGCATCTCTAGGCCAGCAATATGCATATCTTCCGCATCGTGTTCTTTCTTCATCTATTTCTGGTGATGCTATTACTCCTCCTGTTTCTTGATTTGTTAGTAATGGGAATAATAGTATACTTCTTTTGTATATTTCATATATTTTTTCGTCATAACTGTTTTGTGGTTCTTTTAAGTTTAGTCCGTTATGTGTTTTTACGTATTTTATCCAGTATGATTTTACACTTGCGTATTCTTTTGCAAAGTCTATTCTTTTTATTCTTTCTATTTCATCTTCTAAGTCTGATATATTTGTGTTTTCTCCTACTAGTATACATATACATATTTCTTTCTTTTCGCCTGGTTTTATTACTCCTAAATTATAGCTTATACTACAGTCTGCTGACATTCCTATATAGTCTTTGTCTTGGATTTCTCCTCTTTTTATAGTATTTTTACTTCCGTTGATTTGGTGTTTTTCTATTTCATATCCTTTTGCAAATGTTGATACTGAAAAGTCATGTGCATATTGTAACATTCCTCCTTCTACTATTTTTGTTCCTACCATATTGTTTTGGTCTGTTAGTAGTCCTGAATGTATATAAAATTTTGTGTCTAGGTCTATTGTTGATTCGTTTATAAATAAATATTTTTTTACTAGTACATTTTCTTTGATTAAAATGAAATCTGTTTGCAACATCTGTAAATTGAAGTATGTGTTTACTACTTCTGTGTTTAGGACATTTGTGTCTGTGTCATAATATTGTTTGTATACATTGTTTATGTCATCATGCAAATATATTAAGTCTGATGTATTTATTTTTACTCCTGTATGAAAAAAGTCTATATATTGTTTGTGGTCTTTACATGGAAAATATAGTCTTTGTAGTTCTCCTTTTTCTGTAAATGTTGCTAGCATATTTTTGTTGCCTATTATTGCTTCATTCAAATATTTATTCATTTATTTTCATTCTCCTTTTCTTGTGTTTTACCCTTCTATGACATTAAGAATTTGATGCTCTAATTCTTTCATTTTTTCATTTATTCTAAATATGTCTTGGTCGTGTAATTCATGATTATTTACGTCGTCTTGTACAGATGTTTCCATGTCTTTTAATTCTTCTTTTAGTTTTTCTAGTCTCTTGACAACTTCTGTTCTGATATTGATAGGTAGTTTCTTATCAAGTGTTTTTATTAGTTTGATGTTGTCTTTGTTTATTTCATAAGTGTCTCCAAAGTCTGGTATTGTTACTGGTAATTTAGTGTCTGTTATGATTTTTTGTTCTAGTACTTCTTGTGATTCTTCTTCTCCGTGTATTAAAAATATGTGTTTTGGTTTTTCTATAAATGAATATATAAAGTTCATTAGTCCTTCTTGGTCTGCGTGTCCTGAATATCCTTCTATATATTCAATTCTTGCGTTTACTGCTATTTCTTCTCCAAATATTTTTACTTTTTTTGCTCCATGTACTATGCTATATCCTAGTGTTCCTGGTGCTTGGTATCCTACAAATAGTATTGTGCTGTTTGGATTCCATAAATTGTGTTTTAAATGATGTTTTATTCTTCCTACTTCGCACATTCCACTTGCTGATATTATTATACATGGTTCTTGACTTTCGTTTAATGCTTTTGAATCATCTGTTGACATTGTAAATTTTAGTCCTGGAAATTCTAATGGATTGTCACCTTTCATTATTTCTTTTTGTGTTTCTTCGTCAAATAATTCCATGTTTTCTTTAAACACTTCTGTTGCTGATATTGCTAGTGGACTGTCTACATATACTGGTGCTTTCATTAATGTATGATATTTATGTCTAAATTCTTCGTCTGTTCTTATATCTTTTAATTTGTTTAGTTCATATAGTATTTCTTGTGTTCTTCCAACAGCAAATGATGGTATTACAACTGTTCCTTGATTGTCTAGTGTTTCTGCTACTATGTCTAAAAACATTTCTGCTTTTTCGTTGTTACGTACATGTAGTCTGCTTCCATAAGTTGATTCCATAACTAGATAGTCTGTGTCTTCTATCATTGTTGGTGAACTTAGTAGTGGTATGTCATTATTTCCTATGTCTCCAGTAAATACTGTTTTTGTTGTTTTTCCTTCTTCGTCTACCCATAATTCTATAATGCTTGAGCCTAGCATGTGTCCTGCATCATTAAATCGTACGTGTATTTTGTCTGTTATGTCTATTATGTTGTCATATTGTACTGCTTCAAATATTTGTAGACATTTTGCTGCTTCTTCTGCTGTATATAATGGGTCTCTTGGTTTTTCTCCTTTACGCATTCTTTTTCTGTTTTTCCATTCTGATTCCATTTCTTGTATGTGTCCACTGTCTGGAAGCATTAGTGCACATAAGTCACATGTTGCTTTGTGTGCATAAATTTTGTTTTTAAATCCTTCGTTATATAGTTTTGGTATTCTTCCTGAGTGGTCTATATGTGCGTGTGTTAATAGTACAAAATCTATTTCTTTTGGGTCAAATTCAAATTCTTGGAAATTTTCTTCTTCTAATTCTGCTTTTCCTTGCCACATTCCACAATCTACCAAGAATTTTTTTCCTGCTGCTTCTACTAAATAGTTGGATCCTGTTACTGTTTTTGTGGCTCCTAAAAAAGTAATTTTCATAAATTTTTTCATCCTTTCTTTCTATTTTTTAGATAGTTTTGTCGTTTTTATTAGCTGTGTTTTCTATTTGTTTTTTCTATACTTTGGTCTTATCTAGTCTTTTACTAATTTTTAATTGTATATTTTAGGTTATTCAAATATTTTTATTTTTTTGTTAATTTTTATTTGTTTTTCATTTATAGTTGTATTTATAAATATTTGTGTTTTTTCTTCAAATGCTCCTTCGTCAAATATTTGCATAAAGTATTTTTCTTTGTCTTTTGTTATTTTTAATGATATATCTTCTAATTTTATAACTCTTAATTGTAAAATATTTTTCCAAATTTCATATTCGTAGTCATCGTTTTTTGTTACTTCTACTATAGTTTTTGTGTTTTTTGCTTTTTCTATTATTTTTTTTAATGTTTCTTGTAAAGTATTTTGTAATTCTTCTGTTTCTTCTATTTTTTCTATAACGTTGTTTTGTACGTTAAATGGTAGTAATAAGTAATATCTTAATTCATATATTAATTCTATTATTTCTTGTTTTGTGTTTGCTTTTTCTATTTTTATTTGGAAACATTTTAAGAATATTTTTTGTATTTGTGTTAATGTGTTTTCTATTTCTTGTTGATTGTTTTCTACTTCTAAGTATTTTAGGTATCTGTTTTTTTCTTCTAATTCTTGATAGTGTTTTACAAAGTTTGTTGGCTTCATTATTTCATTTAGTTCTTCTATTTTTTTGTATTTTTTTTCTCTTTCTTCTATCATTATGTTTGATAATACTCTCATACTAAATATTTTCTTGTTTAATGGTAAAATTTCATTTCTTATTATATATTCTTGTTCTAATAAGTCTTTGTTGTTTATTTTGTTGTCTATTTCTTTTATTTCTTCTAATATTTGTAGTTTTCTTTTGGTTATTTCTTCTACATACCTGTGTTTGTCTTGCATGGTTTTTAGTTCGTTTTCTGTTTCTTTTTTGTCTTCTTTAAAGTTTTCTATTTTGTTTTTATCAAATTTTATTTCTAACATTATTGCTGTTTTTATTATTGTTTCTATTATTTCTTCACTATTTTTTTCGCCATATTCTTTTTTGATTTTTTCTAAAAACTTTTTGTAATAGTCTGTTTTGTTTTCTTTTTCGTATACCCATTTTTCTAGAAGTTTATTTCCTACTAGATTTCTTAAAATTTGATATATTAAATTATGTGCTGTGCTTTCTATTTCTGTGTTTAATGTTGTCCATGAATATCCATTAAAGTCTCGTATTGGTTCTACTTTTTGTATATTGTTTCCTGCATTTAACAAGTCTGATAATACTATGTTTTCTAAATAATATTTGTCTTTTATTATTGTGTCTTTTTTACTTATTTTCCATATTGCATATAAAAGTTTTCTTTCTATTGGATAACATTCTATTTCACCTTTTGTTTTATCCACATAAAATGTGTTATTTTTATGTATTTTGCTTTCTTCTGATTCCATTCTTATTAGTTTTATTTTTTTGCATTTTTCTTCTATAATTTTTATTAGTTGTTCTATATATTCTTCTTTTGTTTCTACATCTCTTTTTACTGTTTCGTAATCTTTATATGCTGTTTCTATTTTATATAGTATACTTAGGAGATTGCTTTGTACATTTTCTTCAAAAGTTTTTTGTTCTAATTTTTTTTCTAGTTCATTGTTATAGTCTTTTTTTACTAATTTTTCCATAAAACTTTGTTTTTTCATTTGCACAATAATCCCCTTTCTTTATTTTTGTTTGTACATGATTTTTGCTTTAGTAAATTTTTTTGAATTGTTTTTTATCTATCTTATTCTTGAATTTATTAATTTTTATTCTTGTTCTTGATTTGTAAGTTCATTTTTTCCCATTTTTAATTCGTTTAGTTTTTCTAAGCTCATTAATACTTCTCTTGGTTTGCTTCCTTGGAATCCTGAAATTACTCCTCTTTCTTCCATTTGGTCAATTATTCTTCCTGCTCTTGCATATCCTACTTTAAATCTTCTTTGTATAAATGATGTTGATGCTTGTCCTGTTTCTACTACTGTTTGTATTGCATCCATTAAGAATGGATCTGTTTCATCATCTTCATCTGTTTGTGCTATTTCTTTTTCTGTTTTGTTTCCATTTTCTATTGTTTCTAGTATGTCTTCACTGTAATTTGCTGTTCCGTTTTGTTTTACAAAGTCTACTATTTTTTCTACTTCTTCATCTGATACAAATGCTCCTTGTACTCTTACTGGTTTTGGTGCTCCTGCTGGGAAGAATAACATATCTCCTTTTCCTAGTAGTTTTTCTGCTCCTACACTGTCTATTATTGTCCTTGAGTCTACTTGTGATGATACTGCAAATGCTATACGTGATGGTACATTTGCTTTGATTAGCCCTGTTATAACATCTACTGATGGTCTTTGTGTTGCTATTACTAAGTGCATTCCTGCTGCTCTTGCTTTTTGTGCTAAACGACATATTGCTTCTTCAACATCTTTTGCTGCTACCATCATTAAGTCTGCTAACTCGTCTACTATTATTACTATTTGTGGTAATTTACCTGATCCTTCTTCTTTTTCTATTGCTTTGTTGTATCCTTTTATGTCTCTTACTCCTTTTTGTGCAAATAGATTATATCTGTTGTCCATTTCTTGTACTGCCCATGCTAATGCTCCTGCTGCTTTTTTTGGGTCTGTTACAACTGGTATTAATAGATGTGGTATTCCATTATATACAGATAATTCTACAACTTTTGGGTCTACCATTACCATTTTTACTTCACTTGGTTTGCTTTTATAAATTATGCTTGTTATTATTGTGTTTATACATACACTTTTTCCTGATCCTGTTGATCCTGCTATTAATAAGTGAGGCATTTTTGCAATGTCTGCTAATTGTATGTTTCCTGCTACATCTTTTCCTAATGCTACTGTTAGTTTTGATGAACTTTCTCCAAATTCTTCACTTTCTAATACTTCTCTTAAATGTACTGCTTCTTTTTCTTTGTTTGGTACTTCTATTCCTACTGCTTGTTTTCCTGGTATTGGTGCTTCTATACGTATTGTTTCTGCTGCTAAGTTTAGTGCTATGTCATCTGCAAGATTTGCTATTTTGCTTACACGTACTCCTTCTGCTGGTTTTAATTCATATCTTGTTATTGCTGGTCCTACAGAAACATTTTCTACTTTTGCTGATACTCCAAAACTGTATAAAGTTTTTTGTAATTTTGTTGCTGTTTCTGTTAATGCTTTTGCTCCACCTTTTAGTGTTTTTTTGTCTGCTTTTGATAATAATTCTACTGGTGGATATTCATAGTGTTCGTCTTCTACAATCATTGCGTGTTCTAGTTGTAGTACTTCTTTTGTTTTGTCTTGTTTTTGTTCTTCTTCTTGTTTAAATAAATTACTTTCTATTACATCTGGTTGTACTTCTTGTTTTCTTGATTTTTTCATCGCTTTTGTTTCTTTGGTTAGTGGTGTTATATCATCTTTGCTATGATCATATTTTTTTAGTTGTTGATTTTCATTTTCGTCTAATACTCTGCCTCCAAAGTTTATTTTTATTTGATTTTCCATTTCGTCTGGATATACATCTGGGTGTGCTGCTGGTTTTATTTTTCTTTTTTCTTGTGGTGTTTCATTTACTTGTTGCTGATATTGTTGGTTTACTTGCATTTGTCTGTTTTGCATTCTTTCTTGTCTTTCTTGCATTTCTTGTAGACGTGCTTCTCTTCTTTCTTCTTTTCTTTGTTGTGATTTTTCTATGCCTTGTTGTAATATATCTGATGTATGTATTCCAAACATGAATACTACCATTAAGATTGCTGCCCCTACACTAAATATTAATGCTCCAACATTTCCTAATAAATTTGATAATGGTACTGCTATAGCTGCTCCTATTGCTCCTCCTCCTACTCCTGATGTTCCTATTGAGTATGCATCTTTTATTACATCTGTTAGTTCTTTATTTGGTAGTAGTTCTCCGCTTGTAATTTGAAATGTTGACATTACTGTTGCTATTGTTATTAAAAATATTGTGTATTGCCCTAGCTTATACCATAGTTCTTCTCTATCTTCACATACTATTTTTATTGCTACTGCAAATATTCCTATTGGTAATATATATCTTATTATTCCTATTAGTCCCCCTAATATTTCTGTTAGTTTTATTCCTATTACTCCTGATTTTCCATAGATTAAAACAGCAGAAAGAATACTTAATACAAATAATACAACAATAGCTAAATCTAGCCTTGTTGCTTGGTTTTTAGTATTTCTTTTTGCTGCTGTTTTTTTTCCTGTTTGTTTTTTATTATATGTACGTTTTTTTGCCATTTCTATCATCCTCCAAAAGAAATGGGAAAAGAAAATTTATTTCTATTCCCTATTTAGTTCCTTATATTTTTATTCTTTGGTTTTATTTATTTTAGTTCCTTTCTACTGTTTTGGATTGTTTTTATTGTATCTTCCATAGAAATTTGCATTAAGTTTAAGGCTTGACTCATATTTTGTTCTAATTTTGCTAGAGTGTCTGTTAGAACATTTTCTGTTCCTCCAAGTAAATTGTCTGCATATTCTTTTGTTCCTTTTGATATTTCTCTAGACATTTCATTTGCTGTTTCTATAATTTTTGCCTTTTGATCATACGCTTTTTTGGTTATTTCATGTTCGTCAATCATAGCTATTATCCTGTTTTCGGCTTCTTTTACAATGTCATCTGCTTCTTTTTGTGCCTCAACTAATATACGTTGTCTTTCTTCTTTTACCCATTTTGCTTGTTTTAATTCGTCTGGAAGTTTTAAACGTATTTCTTTTAATAAATCTAAAATTTCTTCTTTATTAACTACTGTTTTGGCTGAAAATGGCAGATTTCTACTTCTGTCTAATATATCCTCCAATTCGTCTAATAATGTAAATATTTCCATGGCTAATATCATTCCTTTCATAATTGCCGGTTTGAGTTAAAATTTGTATTTTATCTCTTATTTCTTATCTTTTTAGCTATTTGTTATTTTTGTAAAAACAATGCTTGCTCTTCCATATTTTCTAATATCTGTTATAATTATATTTTTTAATTTTTCTAGTTCTTTTATAATTTCTTCTCTGTCTGTTTCTATTATTATTGTTGTTGTGCTTTTTAGTAATGCTTTTTGTTGTAATATTTTTATTGCTTTTATTGCATAATCTGTTTTGTATGGTGGGTCAATATATACAATGTCTGGTTTTTCTTTTATTCTGTTTTCTAGTGTTTTTTCATAGTCTCCTTCATATAATATCACTTGTTCTTTTAAATGAGTTTTTTCTATGTTTTTTTGTATTATTTGTATTGCATCTTTTGATTTTTCACACATATATACTTTTTTTGCTCCTCTACTTGCTGCTTCTAATCCTATTGCTCCACTACCTGCAAATGTGTCTAAAAAAATGCATTCTGTTATTTCTGTTTGTATTATATTGAATAGTGATTCTTTTACTCTGTCTAATGTTGGTCTTGTTTCTGTTCCTTCTAAAGTATATAATTTTGTTCCTCTTGCTTTTCCACTTATTATTCGCATTTTTGTAATCAGTCCTTCCAGCATTTTGTAATATTTTCCTATGATACTATTTTATCTTTTTTTTTTATAATGTCAATATAATTAACGTAATTGTAATATACATTTAACACTTCTGTAATATTTGCTTTATAAAGTACTAAAAAACAGCTAAAATACAAAATTTTGGCTGTTTTTTTCTTTGGTTTAAACTGGATTATCTTCTTTATTAATATCTTTTATTAATTCTAATTGTGATATTAGTAGTGATTCCATTTTTGCTTTGTATATATCAAATTGTTTTTTTACGTCATCTAATTCTTTTTGTTTCATAAGTATTTGATTATTTAATTCATCTACTTGTTTTTGTGCACTTGATTTTGCTTCTTCTACTATTTGATCTGCTTTTTGCTTAGCTACACTTTTTACTTCTTCTGCTGTTGTTTGTGCCATTACAAGTGTACTTTGTAATGTTGTTTCTATAGATTTATAATGTGTTAAACTGTTGTTTAATTCGTCAATTTTTGAACGTAATTCTGTTAATTCTTTATAGTTTTTAGAATAATCTACTGTTAATTCATCTAAAAAATCGTCTACTTCTTCTACACTATAGCCATTCATCATTTGTTTGGCAAATTTTTTGTTTTCTATATCTAATGGTGTTATCATTATTTTACCTCCAGAATTTTGAACTAATTTAAGTTATTATTTTTTAGCCAAGAAACAGAAAGTTTATTTCTCATTTCTTCTCTTGCCATTTCATTAGTGATTTCATAATTTGATGGTGCTACTAAGAATATAGAGTTTGATACTTTTTGAATGTATCCGTCTAATGCATACACTCCTCCACTAATAAAATCTACTATTCTTCTTGCAACATCTTTATTTACATATTCCAAGTTAACAATGATAGATTTTCTTTCTTTTAGAAATGCACAGATTTCATCTGATTGTTCAAATGTTGTTGGTTGTGAAATAACCATCTTTATTGCTTGTCCCCCTTGTTGTGGCATTGATACAACCTTATTGTTTGTTCCATTTTTTCTTCCAAAGCTTCTTTTATCTTCTATATCATTTTCTTCTACTTCTTCTTGACCGTAATTTTGTGTGTATGGTTGATTATACATATCTTCTCCATCTAAATCCATATCTGATTCTGGTGTATCCATTCCAAAAAAATTCCACACTTTATTCATTAAAGCTGACATAAAAAAAACCTCCTAAATTACTTTCCTTCGTATTGTTTGATACTAGTATCTACTTTTTTTGCTATATTGTCAATACTTTTTAGGAATGTAATAATATTTTAACATTATTGTAATATTTTTGTAATATTTTATGATGTATTCTTTTCTTTTTATTGAATTTATTTTACTTTTGATAAATCTGGTTTTACTAGCACTTCGTCATACATATTAATAGTTTTCATATTTGATATTTCTGTACTACTATATCCTAGTTCTTTTAACTCTTCTGATGTATAGTTTGAAATAATTGAGTATCTTTCATTTTGTTTTTTTACTTTTACAAGTATTTTGCTAAGATATCCTGCTCGATTTCTTACTACATATTGTAAGTTATTTTCTTCTACTATTGATTCATTTGGTACTTTTAGCCCTGTATAGCTCCACCATATTAAATCAAGTGAAATTTTTCTATAATTGGATAGTTCTGATATTTCTTTATTGATTTTTAATATTAATAGTGTTTCTTCTTCATTTTCTTGTGATATATATACTATTTCCGCTTCTATTTCATTATTATTTGACAATCTTATTTTTACTTTGTCTCCTACTTTTGCTTCTTTGCTTTGTTTTGATGAAGAGATAGTAGCTATATATGCTTGAAAATTATCTATTATTTTTCCACATTCATCACTTGTTGCTATTAGTTTTCCTGTTTTTAAATTTAGATTTTCTAAATATTGTTTGTTTAGTGATGAGAAGTTTTCTGGTGTTAGGGTTTCTTCTAGGCCATCTACTTTGTATGATAATATTCCACTTTTGGGTGCTTTTATTGTTTCTGTTCCTTCGTTTAGTTCTTTTTCTAGTTTTACTCTTTGATTATTTAATTGTTTTAGATATGAGCCTGATGGGCTTTTTTCTCCTACTATTTTTGCTTTTTTTGTAATTAATTGATTAATTTTTTTTTCATATTCTGTTAGCTTTGATATGTCTGTTGTTTTGTTTAGTTTTTCAATTTCTTCATCTATTTGATTTTCTACTAATTTTACGTCTGCTGGATATAGATCTGTTTGTTTTTTCATTGTTTCTTGTATCTTTACATCTAGTTCTGCGATTTGTTTTTTTAGGTTTTCCTCATTTTTACTGTAATAACGAAAAATATTTTCATTTTTTGCTACTTTTTCGCCTTCGCTTTTTATTTGTTCCATACCATTTTTGTATTGATTTCCTTTTACAACTGTTTCATCTCTTATTATATATCCGTATATCTGATTCTTCTAAGTATAACTTTCCTTCTTCTACTGTAAATATATCTGTTGGTTGTTTTACTAATAAATATATGACATATATAAAGTAACAAAGGATTACACATATTATTAATAGAACTATTAATTTGTAAACATTTTTTTTCAACTTATTCCCTCCGAAATAATGTTTATATTATTTTGTTTGTCTTCTGCATTAAGCCATATTGTTTGTTTATTTTTTCTAAACCATGTCATTTGTCTTTTTGCATATCGTCTTGTTTCTTGTTTTATTTTTTCTATCATTTCTTCTTTTGTGATTTCTTTATTTAAGTATTGGACAACTTCTTTATATCCTAATCCTTGCATTGCTGTTGGAAATTTACTATATTTTTTTAGTATTGTTTTTACTTCTTCTATAAGTCCTTGCTCAATCATTATATCAACTCTTAAGTTTATTCTATCATATAGTTTTTGCCTGTCCCATAATAATCCATATACTTTGTAGTCATATTCTGGTTCTTTTTGTCTTGATATAATTTCTTGTTCGGTTTTTGTTTTTCCTGTTGCATGATATATTTCTAATACTCTTAGTATTCTTTTTTTGTCTGTTTTGCTTATTTTTTGTATTGCTATTGGGTCTATTTTTTTTGCTTTTTCGTATAATTTTTCTAGTCCTTCTTCTTCTACTTCTTTTTCTAATTTTTTACGGTATTCTTCGTCAAATTTTATTTCTGGATATTCTATTTCGTATATTAAGCTATCTACATATAGTCCTGTTCCTCCAACTATAATTGGTGTTTTGCCTTTTTCTATTACTTCTTTTATAGCTTTTTTGGCGTCTTTTTTATATTCTGCTACACTATATCTTTCTGTTGGCAATACATAATCTATAAGATAGTGTTTTATTTCTCCCATTTCTTCTTTAGTTGGTTTTGCTGTTCCTATATTCATGTCTTTATAGATTTGCATAGAATCACATGATATGATTTCTCCATTAATTTTTTTGGCAACTTCTATTGAAAGTGCTGTTTTTCCAGATGCTGTCGGTCCACATATTACTATAACTTTAGCTTTATTAAAATTATCTTGCATTTTTATTTGCATCCCCTTCTTAAGACATAATATGTTAGCATTTTTTGTAATAATAAAGATGCGGACCTTAAAAATATTTTAATAAGTACTATTAATGTCCGCTCTTTTGTTTTTATTGGTTGCTGTACATTATTTCTAATATGCCTTTTTGTGTTGTTTTCATGTATCCACATTCTAGTGCCAATAAAATTATTAGTATTACTCCAAATAGTATTACTCTTCTAAAAAAATGTGTTTCATCTATTTTTTGCTGATATAAATTATCTATTGATTTGCATATTGCTGGTATAAAGAAACATCCATTTACACCTGAGAACATTAATACTAATACTTCTTGTACACTGTGCATTATTTCCTTACTTGGATATGTGATACTATTTTTTGATATTAAAAATGTTACATATGTTGTTAAAAATACTATTCCAAATAGTAAACTCATCCATAAGATTTTTTTTGTAATATTTGTTTTTCCTAAATTAGTAAAAGACCAAAAGATTAAAACTAGAAACATAACAACTATTGTTATAATTATTAGTGCCATTATTAACCTCTTTTCTTTTGCTATTTTCTAGCAAATTTTCTTTCTATATCATATTTTGACATTTTTATTGCTGTTGGTCTTCCGTGTGGACAGCTAAATGGATTTGGTAATTCTAGCATTTCATCTAATAAACTGTGTACTTCGTCTACACTTAATACCATATTTGCTTTTACTGCTGCTTTGCATGCTACTGTTGCTATAAATTTTTCTTCTTTTTCTTGTTTGGCTGTTCTTGCTACTGTATTTATTTCATCTAGTGTTTCTAAAAATAGGTCTTTGTTGTCTATATTCATACATATTGTTGGTACTCCTGTTAAACGAATTGTGTTTTCTCCAAATTCATCTAAATCAAATCCTGCTTTTCTAAACATGTCCATATTTTCTTTTGCTATATCCATTTCTTTGTGTGTTAATGTTATTATGTCTGGTAATAGAAGCATTTGTGAGTCTTTTGTTGATTCACTATAATAGTTTTTCTTTACTTTTTCATATAATATTCTTTCATGTGCTGCATGTTGGTCTATTATATACATTTCTTTTTCCATTTCTATAATTATGTATGTGTTAAAAACTATTCCTATAAATTTATATGGTTGTTTTTTACATTCTGGAATATCTTCAAACATTGATATATTATTTTTTACTATATCAACAGCATTGTTTTCTTCAGCTTCCTTTTCTTCATTTTTTTCTTCTTCAGATTTTACAGGTAGTGTTCCAAATAGTTTTTGGTACATTTCATCAAAACTTAATTTTGAGTTTGGATTGCTATCTTCTAGTCTATCTTCTGTGTCTTGATTTCCATTATTGTTCTCTGTATTTTCATTTTCTACTTCTTTTTCCATTTTTCTATATTCTTGCATTAGTTGTTCTATAGATTGTGGCGATACTTCGTTTTGTTGAATTGCTTTTTCTATTACTTGTGATACTGATATTGGTTCTTGTTGTTCTACATTTTCATTTGTTTTTTCTGTTTTTCGCATTTTTTCTTCTTGTTGTTTCGTTTCTTGTTCATTTGTTTCTTTTGCTTCTTCTTTATTTTCTTCTTGTTCTTTTTCTAATTGTTGATTTTCTATTTTATTTTGTTCTTTTTCTTCTTGCAAATTTTCTATTTTTTCAACAGTTTTTTCTGCTTTATTTGTTTCATTTTGTATGTTTGTTAATGTTTCGTTTTGTATATCTTCTTTTAATTTTTTTAATTTTTCTAATATTTCTTGTGTATTAATTAATCCATTTGTATTAATGTTTGTATTTTTATTTTCTTTTAGTCTGTTTGTAGTATTTATTGTATTACTTTCAAAAGCATAAGTTTTTTCTTGTGCATTTGTTTTTATTTCACTTTCTCTTTTTGTGTATTCTTCTATTTGTTTTTCGTTTGTGTTTCTATTTCCAAATAGTCCGTCTTTGTCTTCGTTTTTTAGTAAAGTGTCTTTTATTGCATGATATATTGCTTGGAATATTTTATTTTCTTCTTGAAAACGTACTTCTAATTTTGCTGGGTGTACATTAACGTCTACTCTTGCAGGTGCTATTGTTATATTTAATATAACAAACCCAAATTTTCCTAATGGTATCATTCCTTTATATGCTTGCTCTGTGGCAGATGTTAATACTTTATCTCTTACATATCTTTTATTTACAAAAAATAGTTGGTTTGATCTGTTTGATCTTGCTATTTCTGGTTTTCCTATAACTCCATCTACTTTAATATCTTCATAAGCATAAGAAACTGGTGATATTGATTCTGCTACAGTTTTTCCATATATGCTATATACCACTGTTTTCATATCTCCATTGCCATTTGTTTGTATAACTGTTTTTCCATTATTTATTAGTTTAAATGCTATTTGTGGATTTACTAGTGCTATTCTTGTTATTACATCTTCTATGTATCCTGATTCTGTGTAATCTTTTTTTAAGAATTTGTATCTTACTGGTGTATTAAAAAATAGATTTTTTACTGTTATACTTGTTCCAACAGATGATGGTGCTATTTCTTTTTCTAATATATCTCCAGCTTCTACAACTACTTTGTATCCATTTTCTTGTTGTTGTGTTTTTGAAATTAGTTCTACATTTGAAATTGCTGCAATACTTGCTAATGCTTCACCTCTGAATCCCATAGAAGTTACTGTGTCTAAATCATCTGCTGATCTTATTTTACTTGTTGCATGTCTTTCAAATGCAATTTCTAAGTCGTCTTGTGCTATTCCTTTTCCATTGTCTGTAATTTTTATAAAAGATATTCCTCCATTTTTTATTTCAACAACAATATTTGTTGCTCCTGCGTCTATTGAATTTTCTACCATTTCTTTTATTACTGATGCTGGTCTTTCTATTACTTCTCCTGCTGCTATTTTGTTTATTGTTAAATCATCTAATAATACGATATTTCCCATCTGTTTTCCCCCATAGTTTTTTGCTTTTCTTGTTTGTGTTTTTAATTTTGTTTATTTTTTATTTCTAATTGCTTTTCATATCCTTTTATGCAGTAATATATTGATAACATATATACTGTTAATAATATTGGCATTGTTGTTTTTCCTACTGGTATACGTGTTAGTGCAATTATTGATAATAATTCTATTTGTGATATTACTATAATTGCTATTGTTTTTAGTAATACTTTTAAAGAATTTAATTTATAGTAACGAATCATTAGATATATTAATATGCAGATTGTTGCTATTATAATTGGTGATTCATATTGTTTTATCATGTCTTTTAAATGTACTTGTGGTACATTTATTATTGATATTTCTTCTGCTTTTAATTCTGTTCCATATTTTTCATTAATTTTTGAGATTATATTGTTTTTTTGTTCTTCTGTAATATCTTTTGCTGTAATACTTACTGCATCTTCATATATTTCTACTTTTTGTATTATTACATTTTTTTGTCCTATTTCCTCTTTTACTATATCTTTGATGTCTTTGATTTCAAATGTTTTACCTATATTTGCTTCTAGTCTTTTTGTTTCTTGATAGCTTAATTCCTTATTAAATCCTTTTATTGCTACCATTATTATTCCTGCTATTAAAATAATTGCTAATATTGCTATTACTATTTTGTTTTTTGTTTTTTTCATTGTTTATCATCTTCCCTTCTTTTTTGTCTTTATTTTATTTATTACTTTTGTCATTTATTTTTATTAAAGGAATTGTAATAAATAATTGATAAACAGCGCTTAATGCTAGTCCCCATAACATTACCATTCCTAAGCTTGCTATTGGTGTCCATCTTGCAAAGCTAAATACTATTGATATTATGCATATTGGTATTATTTTTAGCCATGATTTTCCGTATTCTTTTTTTACTTCTTTTGCTGTTTTTTCTTTTTCATTACTGTTTGCTATTTTATTTGTTAATATATAGTTTATTACTAAAATTACTGCTATTCCAAATATTCCTTCTAGTGTAATTATTACATTTGCATAACGTACTAGTAATAAATATAATGCTGTAAATCCTATAAATGCTATTGAAGATAATACTCCTGTTAATTTATATCTAAGCATAAGTGCTATTAGTCCTATTACTGCAATTATCGCAATTATAGTAATTAGTTGTTGTATTTTTTTTGTTGTTATATTTGAAAGTATGTATTCATTTTGTGATACTTCATAATCTACTGGTAAATTTCCAAATGATAATGTTGATGCTATATTGTTTGCTTTTTTTGCATTTTCATTTATTTTACTTCTTGATGTAGATGATTTTCCTACTGTTAATTGTAAACTTCCTGTTCTTATTATATTGTCAAATGATGTTGTTGTAACTTCTTCATCATCTATTTTTATTACTACTTTTTTTTGTGCTTCTGTTGTTTCACTTTCTGATGTTGTGTTTTCTGTTGTTGTATTTTTTGTTGTTGTGTTTTCTGTTGTTGTGTTTTTTGTTGTTGTGTTTTCTGTTGTTGTGTTTTCTGTTGTTGTGTTTATTGTTTTGTAGTTTTCTGTTATTTCTGTTAGCTTGTTTTTTCCTTCTTTGTCAAATTGTATATTTAAGTATACATCTGTTCCTGTTTCTGCTGTGTTATATCTTACATCTACTAATTTTATATCTGAATTGTCTAATAGCACTTCTTTTGTTTCACTGTCTTGTATTTCAAATTTTCCTGTTGCTCCTATATTTGATACTATTGTGTCTGTTTCTGTGTTTTCTTCTAATTCTATAAATATTTCTCCTGTTTCTTCATTTAGTCTTATTATATAATTTTCTATTCCCATATTTTTTAGTCTTTTTTGTATTATTGTTTTTGTTTTTTCAAAATTTTCTTTTGTTAGTTTTTCTGCGTTTTTGTTTACTTCTTCTTTTGTGTATCCTTTTTCTGTAATTTGTTCGTCTGTTAGTTCTTCTGTTATTTTGTTTCCTTCTGTGTCTTTTATTATGGTTTCTTTATCTTCTTTTGGTTTTATTGATAGTATTCTTGCTCCTTTTAAATCCATTGATAGATCGTAATCTTTAATTTGATTTTTCATCTGATTTTGTTTTTGAGTGTATATTCCTACAAATCCTATCATTGATATTAGTATTGTTATTAAACATGCTGTTATTATTTTTATTATCCTTTCTCTTTTTTCTTCCTTTACATTTTGGATTTTTTCTTTTTTTTGTTTGTTTTCCATGTTCTTCATCCTTCCTTGTTTTGTTATTTTTTATCTTTATAGATTTTATATTAATTTTTGAAAAATATCAACTATTTTATTTGTTTTTTTATTATTTTTAATAGAATAATAAAACACTTATCAAAATACCTGATATAATGAATTGTTTAGAAAACATTAAAGTGGGTATTGATAAGTGTTAAGTAATTGTATTAAAAATTTATGATATGTAGATGTGATTTTGTTATGTATGCCTGATTAAATGATTTGGTTTGTTTCTCTGAAGCTTCTCATAATTCACCTTAGTGAATTTTTCAATATAAATTTCATTTTCATTTTTTATTTTTTCTATTTTCTATTTTCTTTAATAATAAAAGATTTGGATGATAGTGTATTATATAGTGTGTAAATTTTAATAGAATAAAATTTACACACTAATCTTGACAAGGTCTAACTGGAGATTTTATTGTTCTATTTCCAACTGGAAGCTAGATTTTAGAGAAACTAGCGGACAAACGCCGTTCGTGCCGCTATAGTAGTTGCGGTACAAGTAAGCGTCGTTACCGTACACATTGCACACACTGCTAGAGTCGTAAACTGATGGAGAAGCGATCCACCACCAGTAGCTACCTTTTGATCCGTTTTTTCCACAATACATACTATTATATCCTGTATAATCTAAAGAATCTGTTCCTGTATAATAATCACTATTTGATATAGTTGATTGCTTTCCATTTAATGTATATATATATCCTGGTGCATCTGTTGCTCTATATGTCGCTCCTAATTTATAATTTCCTGTTGTATGTGATACTTGGTTATATGATGCCACATACATCTCTGCTGTTGGTGCTCCTATTGCATAATTTGCTTTTGATGTATCACAATATGTTGTCCAGTTACTTGGT
>ERZ1673697.412-NODE-412-length-68322-cov-7.387640_pt1 | contig 68322 bp, 75 predicted proteins | sample MGYA00580227_ERZ1673697 | MGnify/ENA primary metagenome ERZ1673697 (study PRJEB41218, sample SAMN15661759) | gut metagenome | host: Homo sapiens | place: Canada: London | collected 2015-08-20/2019-03-30 | study: EMG produced TPA metagenomics assembly of... | reverse complement strand
TCGGCAGAAAAAAATAAAATTTTTTTTGTCCTATACTTGACACATCCACATGTATTCCGTCATACCTTTTGCACGAATATGGCAAACGCAGGTATGGATATCAAAAGTCTGCAATACTTAATGGGACACGCAGATGTCAGCGTAACGATGAACGTGTACACCCATAACAGCTATGAAAAAGCCGAAGAGTCTATGGCAAAAATTTGCAATTTCAATAGTGAAACTGCACAATCAAAGCTTAGAATAATTGGTTGATATTACTATAAAAATCAAGGTTTTTCCTACGCCATTTCCTACACCAAATGGTCAAAAACCTATGTAGAGAGACGTAGATTTATAAAGAAAGAGCCTTTGCGACTTGTTAAACTTGCACAAAGAAATAGAGTTGCAAAGGCTTATAATGAGGTATAATGATGATTAAAATACTTTTCATCTGCCACGGCAATATGCGGCACTTTGCTCGAAAACCCTTATAAATACAGCGTTTGCGAGGACTTATGCTTCTGATTTAGACCACATTTAGACCATTTGAAAAGGGCAAAAAAGTGGTGAAAATACCGAGTTAGGAGAGCTTTTTATGATACGAATATTATTCGTCTGCTGGGGCAACATTCGTAGAAAGTTCGAGAAACAGAGTGATTTCGGTATGTGAGGAATGTTCAAAACTGAATTTAGACCAGATTTAGACCACTTAATGTAAGAAAAACAGATGACTATTTAAGTGGAGAGCCTATTCTGAAAATGCTTTTATAGAAGAATTACACAAAGGAGATTGTTCATGAAACGAAGAATCATCCGGTGATGTGTGGAAATGTATCCATGCGTCACCGGATTTTTTAGTTTTCGGGATCGGATTTTTGATCTCTGGCCATGGCTTCATCGATTGCTCTGTTTATGAAGGCGGTAGCACTTTCACCCATACTTTCAGCGTGTTCCTTAATGATGGAACGCTTCTCTGGGGTGACACGTACCTTTATCTCGACGAATCGATCATTATATTTTTTATTCGCTCTTTTACGAGCTTCGGTTAAGCCTTTATAAGAGCCTGGTTTATCAGCACTCATGATGTTTCCTCCAATTGTGTTTTTCTGGATATCTGTGAAGAGTATAGCACAGATTGGTACATAAGACTATGTAAAACTTGAAAATCTAAGACAAGCAGAAAAGGAGATAACAGTTATGGCAAATAAAAATACAAGAAGCGTCAAAATCTATGGAATGAGCGGATATAAGTATCAGGCGACTCCGACCATCATGCTGAAGGGAAAGTGGCTTGAAGAGCTGGGGTTTGAGATTGGAGAATATGTTTCCGTCAAATGTGAGAACGGAAAGATTGTCATTGAGCCGGATACAAAACGTGCAGAACTTAAAAAGGCTGAGCAGGAGTTTATGGAGAGGGAAATGGCTAATCTGCAGAAGCGTTTCAGAAAAGAACAGGAAAAGCTCCGCACTCAGTTTGTGGCAGAAAACGGCACTGGTTATGGTGTGGCAAAGGAGGCGTGAGATTATGGGAAAGATTATTATGACCGGATCTATGAAGGGCGGCGTATCTAAAACGGTAACGACATATAACCTGGCGTATTCTTTGAAAGAACTTGGGAAAAAGGTTCTGGCTGTCGATTTTGACAGTCAGGCGAACCTTTCAACCTGCTTTGGAGTAGAGGATCCTGCAACTGTTTCCACTACAATCGGTCACCTTATGATGGCTCAGATTGATGAAGAAGATCTACCAGAAAGGGATGTTTATATTCAGGTCAGAAACGGCGTTGATTTTATTTCATCATCTATGGTGTTGTCAGCTGTGGATGCCAGGCTAAGGCTGGAAATGGGAGCTGAGAAAATGCTTTCCGGAATACTGGAACCGCTGAGAGATCAGTATGATTATATTCTGCTGGATACGTCACCTTCGCTAGGGGCGTTGAATATAAATGCAATGGCTGCGGCAGATGAAGTGATTATTACCGTCAATCCTCAACTTTTGGCAATGATGGGGATGCAGGATTTTTTGAAGATGGTGAGGAAGATTAAGCACCGTGTGAATCCTAAGCTTTCTGTAACGGGGATACTACTGACAATGTGCGATTCCAGAACGAATCTTTGCAAGGTTATTACTGAGCAGGTCACCGATACATTTGAGGGACAGATCAGAATCTTTGAGAGTTTCATTCCCAATACAGTGAAAGTTGGGGAATCCGTCTATTATTCAGAACCGCTTTTAGAGTATGCACCGGAGAGCAAGGCTTGTATTGCATATATGAATTTCGCAAAGGAGGTAATCGCTTATGAAGGCTAATGCACCGAAAAGAAAAGTATTTAATGACGCTGTGGATCTTCTGATGGAGGATATGCCGGTCGTGTCCGGTAAGGGAATATCAGAAATCTCAGTTGATAAGATAAAGCCTTTTCACAATCATCCTTTTCATTTATATGAAGGGGATAGGCTGGACGATATGGTGGAAAGCATTAAGGAGCATGGTATATTGAATCCGGTTATTGTTATGAAAATGGATGCGGGGTTTGAGATGCTTTCAGGACATAACAGATGGAATGCTGCAAAGCTTGCCGGTCTTAAGAAGATTCCGGCAATCGTGAAGGAAGATCTGTCGGAAGAAGAAGCGTATGTGTATGTGATTGAAACAAATCTGATGCAGAGATCCTTTTCTGATCTGGCTATTTCTGAGAAGGCAGCAGTATTGAAGGCAAGGTATGAGAAGGGGGCATGTCAGGGTAAGCGAAATGATATTCTCAATGAGATTGCTCGTTTGGAAGGAAAAGAGGCTGTTATAACTTCTGGTCACGGTGACCAGAAGTTGACCACGAGAGATATGGTTGGAAAAGAATACGAGTTATCCGGCAGCTCGGTTGGCAGACTTCTGAAGCTGAATGATCTGATAGATCCGCTTAAGGATATGCTGGATCGGGGAACATTATATACGAAGGTGGCGATTCAGTTGGCATTCCTGCCTGAGAATGAACAGCAGATGGTGTATGAGGTGGCAAAGAAAACCGGCACAAAGCTTACCACTGATATGGCTATCAGGCTGAGAAGCCATACAGGAACCTTAACAGATGGATTTGTACGCCGTTATCTGAGAAAGGAACCAATCAAGAAAAAATGTTATAAGGTGCCTGGGAGGATTATTGAAAAATATTTTCAAGGCATGGATCCCAATCAGGTAGACAACATTGTAGAGCAGGCCTTGGAAGCTTGGTTTAGAAAGGGGGCTGCCGATGTTTGATGCTAAAGAGCTTGAATCGTTGGATGCGACATATTTTACGGTTCTCTATAAGGATCCGTTTGATGTGACGATACGAAGTAAGAACACAGGGCATTTTTGGAGTTTGCACAGCCCGGATTGTCCAGATAATAATGTGGTTATTATATTTCATTCCCATCATGCGGAGCCGTATCATATGCATGGAAGGACACGTACCTTACGTCAGGCTGTTAGAAGCATACGGAGTCATGATCGGTGGCAGCTGATGGGAAGGCCGTCAAAAAGAAAATAATTGAATAGAGAAAGCATTGATAAAGCAGCGGTGCCGGAACGAATCCAGTATCGCTGCTTCTTTGTACTGTTGTTAAATAGTCTTAATTGCCGTAGTACAGATCCTTAGCTAACTTCTGCGCAGCTTTGATTTCTGCATAGGCCTGCGTTTTCTTGATGCCGTATTCATCGAGAAGAGCATCAAGAATCTCACCTTTTGTAGAGTCCTGCTTGATGAGATTCAGAATACGGCCATAGCGGGGATTCTTCTCACCAACTTCGCGGATCAGATCATCAATGATCATACCAAGCAGAGTTGTGTTCTCGAAAGATTCCGTCTGAGCAGGATCGTAACCGCCTTCACCTTCTTCTGACATATCATCCAAAAATTTGTCATATGAAATTACATTCGGATCGCCATGTAACTCTGCAATATGAGTACGCACACTGCTCCAAAAGAATTTCATGGTGCCGGGAAACTGCTCCGCTGTGACCGGCGTGAAGGCAACTAAAACGGGAATACCGCTAAAGTGCCAGGTTTCAAGGTTGTCGCGATAAAGGTTCATCGCTTTTACTGTGTCCCAGTCCTCTACAAGGAACGGGGCAAGATACTGTCCTTCCGGTACGGGAAGGTTGTTGTACGCTTTCTTATCGGCGTACTGGTTGAGTTTGTTATCGTCCATCTCGGATTTCCTCCATTGAATTGCGCGGAGGAAACCGTATGGCGATATTCTGTTGTCTTAATCAGTCGGCCATTCATACAGGTATTCCTCCTGTTTTGCTTGAATAGCCAGCTGTTCTGCTTAAGGCTGGTGTTTACTTGTTACTTCACACTGAAACCGGCAGAACCTCCTTCAGCGCTAAAGGTAGCGTTTTCAGTATGAAGAGCCTTTATTATGTCTTGCTCAGGACATTTGCTTGTCAGTCGTTTGCATCTCTCGCATAGTCAAATAATTCATTCCAGGCTTCCTGATAGTCGGATGTGGATAATCCGTAAATATCCTTTGAGCCATACTTTCCGCAGACGAACCTGACGGTTTCGGCATCAACCTGAGAAGAGACATCTTTGAGATTGATCAACCAGTTTTCTTTTTCAGCTTTTTTCATTTCTTTGCTCCTTTATGTTTTTGGAGCATTGGCCAACGCTCAACCATACAATAGTTCATTTCTGGTTTTGGAAAAACGAATGGAAAAAGAATGAAATCAGAAGATTTTCGGAATGAGCGAAGTAAACAGAGAATGATCACACGAGGGTTATATTAGTATGATTTCGGAAGGCAATTTGCCTTTGACATCTCCAAGGTTAGAACGATAAAGTTAAATGCGGACTTGAATAAATTGAAGATATGTGCTATACTATCAAATCGGTGGAGTGTATAATTTTGGCGCAAAGGCGCGGAGGATGCCGGATGGAATATAGCTATAACAAACTCTGGAAATTGTTGATAGATAAGAAAATGATGAAGAAGGATCTGATGGCCAAGACGGGAATAACATCTTCTACCATAGCTAAGATGGGCAAGAATAAGGCTGTGAGTATGGATGTGCTTGGTAAAATCTGCGTAGCTCTCGATTGCAATATCGGTGATATTGTTGATGTAATCAGAGAGAATTAGTCAGCGTTCGGGCATGGATAACATTATGGAAGGAGGTAGTCAGATGGAGCACTTCAGTATAGGCTCCTATGTAAGGATGCTTACATCTTGCGCAGTTTCGGCTGAACGCAAGTTTGATCCCTTCTGCGAAAAAATCATGCTGGCATTATGTCCGGATGGAGCGGATACTTTTTCATACGTGGACGCGAATGGCAACGAGGTGATTTATACCTATCCGAATTTTAATAAGATCCATTCAGCGGGCCAGAATCTCCCCACTGAAGTGACAAGGATGGTGAGTCAACGGGGTTCAGGAAATATTCAAAAATACTTTGTGAAGGAAATAATTCCGTGCTTGGATGAGTCTCGAAAAAAGAATGCCGTTCTTGCTATTAAAAACGTTATCCTGAAAGATAAAGGTATTCCTGATTCCACGCTGCTTGGAACAATCAGGGAACTAACCAAGGGTGAGTTAAGGAATAAGAATGATTTTGTCTTATCAGAATTTCTGGCGGATACATTCATATTTGCCGTTGAGAAGACAGATAACCTGAAAGAGGCCACGTTTACAAAATCAATCAAGAAGACATACTGTTCTGCGTACGACCAAATGACGGATTCCATCAAACTTTATGAGGTATCCGCACCAAAGGGCATCGCGCTTATTCCTCTTACCAGCAGAGGTAAGTTTGATCAGGTCTTTTCTCCGGTATCAGCTGAAAGACTATCTGTAGTCTCTAAAGATCATGATCTTCAGATATTCTGCATGAAGTTTGATGACTATGATTTTGATTATCATGGGTTATGGAAATATCTTCGTAATAACATAGGCTATTATGTTTATTCACGAGCCGAGGTAAACAGGCTGATGGATGAAGATGAAATAGGTTCCATCGCTTATGATGCTGTTGATCATATAAAGCAGACAGCCGATGCCGGCGGCGGGATTCCAGAGAATATGCTCAGTGAACTTATGCTCTATATATTTTTGGAGCAGGTCTTGAAAGCACCTAAATTCATGAGCAAGGTTGAATTGGGAGCCTATGGAGGCATTCATACAAGTGAGAGTTCCGGTATACATATCCTGACCACTGATGTGCCTACGCCAATCAGCCAGGTTATATTAGGCGCATCTATGATAGATGGAAACATTCAATCCGCTGTAGATACAGCTTTTGCAGCCGCAAAACGTCTGGAGAGCAGAAGGAAAAAAGAACGTCGCTTTGTGGAATCGAAGATATTTGCGGAATCTTTTTCCAAGGAAGTTTCAGACCAGTTAGAGAAGATTATTCTTCCATCAGAAGCTGAGGAAAAGAAACCTACAACGGCGTTTGGTATCTTTCTTGGATATACGATAGATGATGTGGATAAATCTGGGAAGTCTGTAGAGCAGTACCAGGATGATGTGGCAGCTCAGGCAGCGAGCGATATTAAGGCCAATATTTCTTATATTGAACAAAAGATTACAGAACATGGCCTTGAGGGATACTCTATTTATATTTATCTGCTTCCATTTAAGGATGCAGATGCGGATAAAAAGGAAATCGTAGACAGATTGCTTCAGATCGGAGGTGCTTCTGATGAGTGAGTTCAGGGAAGTTACTTTTGGAGAGCATCTGTTCTCTAAAATAGATGAAAACGCATATCTGAATAAACTATATCACAATATCCTGTGGAACTATTCCAAGCGACTTTTTCAGTTGAATGAAAAAGAGGAAAAGCCAGTGGATATTGATGATGCACTCACTTTTTCGGACATTTTGTCGAAGTCCTATGGGACAAGCCTCGCGGATGTCCATAAGACACGTGCGCAGGAAATAGCAGCTCTACTCTATGAGATGAACAGGGACAACGAGGATGTGAAATATGTCCTGGGATCGGTGCTGACAAATACGGGGAACTTTTTGGGGTTCAACAAATATACTCCTGAGTATCGTGGGGCGACGGTTTTGGAAAGGTTGTTTGCCCATTTTAATATGGAATACCTGACTGTTCCCGGAGAGGAAGCATCACGCTTTTTCCCGGCTCAGAAAGAAATATATGATAGCTTTGAACAGCGTTTTTTTAGCTATTCAGCGCCTACATCTATGGGCAAGTCATATATGATGCGGGTATTCATAAAGCATCAGATCCAGAGTGGAGAGCAACAGAACTTTGCAATCCTTCTTCCGACTAAGGCGCTTATCAATGAAGTTACAAGCGAGTTGATCGATGGCCTTAAGGGATTGCTGAAAGAAAAAAACTATCGGATTGTTACATCTTCCGGCGCGCTGGCATTGGAAACAGAGCATAACTATGTTTTTGTCGTCACACCCGAGAGGATGCATTATATACTTCTCGATGATGAAGATATGCGCATAGATTATCTGTTCATTGATGAGGCTCATAAAATATCATCCGGGGACAAGCGAAGCGCTTTTTATTACAGGGTTATAGAACAGCTGGAAGATCGAAAGAGTAATACACATGTGATATTTGCGTCACCGAATATTCCGAATCCGAGGGTGTATCTCGATATGATTACTTCATCGGGAGAGATATGGGAAGATTCCGGAATAATTGCAAGCCGATATGCTCCGGTCAGTCAGTTGAAATATATCGTAGATCTTTATGAGCGAACAATACGTATATTTGACTCATATTCAAAACGGTTCATCAAATTTCATGATATGAGCCGTCAGTATACGCTTACGGATGTGATCATGAGGATTGGAGAAGCAAGGCACAATCTTGTATATTGTCGGTCAAAGGCTGATGCGATACGTTTTGCTCAGGATTATGCAAAGAAACAGAATCCTTTGAACGATGACAAGTTAAAAACTCTTGCGGAATCAATCCGTAAGGAAGTTCATAAGGAGTATTACCTGGCTGAGCTGGTTGAGCGTGGGGTTGCTTATCACATTGGATATCTTCCGGCAAATATCCGAATGCAGTTAGAAAACTATTACCGTGATGGGCTCATCAAAACCATGTTTTGTACCAGCACATTGCTGGAGGGAGTTAATTTACCTGCCGAGAACCTGTTTATAACAAGCTTCAAAAAAGGATACGGAAGGTTTTCCAACGTTGATTTCAAGAATCTTGTTGGACGAGTTGGCAGGGCAAAATACAATCTTTACGGAAATGTGTTTGTAGTAAGACTTCTGGAACAGGAAGGCGAGGATGATCTCCGAAAATATGAAACATTACTGAAGGAGGATGTTGAACCGCAGAAGCTTTCGGTTGAGAATGAACTGAATTCAAATCAGAAGAAGCTGATTGTTAAGACTCTGCTGGCCGGAGAGGTAGAAATTCCAAAATCAAGGAAGGATCAGAGTGAAAACAATTATGATCTGATGAGGAAAACTATGCTCATTCTTTTGGGGGATATCGTTGCCTGCAGGAGAAGCCGTGTCAGGAGAGAGTTTGATCCGTATTTGTCGATTACGGACGCTGAGAAGATACGTACACTGTTTTCTACAGAGAAAAAGAAGCCGATTGATGATCTTAATGTCTCACATGATCAGATCAATGGGATTGAAGATCTGATCCAAGGTGGAGAGTGTTATCCGGAGATAAAGGATCCTAAGAGAGGTGCAGATCATACTGAAACGTATAAGTTCCTTGTAAAATTGGCGAAGGCCTTCAAGTGGAGAACTTATGAGAGTGGCACACTGGGATTTGGCGAGGGCGATAATTATACAAAGCTTTCGTGGTATGCTGTGCTCCTTATCAAGTGGATGCAGGGGTATGGATTAAACTTTATCATCAATGACAGCATACAGGATTACGACAAGAAAAAGAAGGATGTGAAAGTCCGGTATGATCTGTGGGAGCCATATAACGGATCGCAACTTCATAAGAACATTATTATTGCGGATACATTGGAGGCTATAGAAGAGGTGCTGCTTTTCCGATTATCCAATTATTTTCTGAGATTCTCGGAAGAGTATAAGCGGCAGCATCCGAATGAACCATTTACAAATGACTGGCATGAATTTGTCGAGTATGGAACCACAAATAAGCTCCGGATCATTCTGCAGAGAAGTGGATATAAACGGGAATCTACAGAATATATCCGGCGAAATGCAGATAAATATGTCAGGGATCCGGATAGTGATGATCCCAAGTTATACAAGCAATTACTGTTGAATTGTCCGCATGAACTGACAAAACGAGATACGGAAGAAATCCAGTACAATGTACCGGAGCTATTCATAGAAGAAGGAGACAATTAAGATGGCTAATTTTTTTGAAACCGTGTTGACGGTACTGAAATCAGATCAGAGATTTGTGGCAGAGGATGGCACATTTCTTCGTAATGCGGTCTATGAGGCTGCAATGAAGATGGACGCTAAACTCATCCGGCTCCTTCTGGAAAATGAAGAGACAAGCAGCCGATTCTTTACGGATGTGGACGGAGTGAAAGTATTTGATAAAACTGGGTTTGCCTGGGTGATTAATAACCGTCAGTTTCTTCCGGATAGCTATACACGATTTAAGAATAAAATAGGGCTTGCTGATGAAAGCGAAAGATTACTGTCAATGACTGGGAGTATAGAGTTTGTATTCCCATATAAAGATTGTTTTTTGGAAGGAGGACAGTCAACCGAGGATCAAAAGAGGGGTGAAGTATTCTATAACGAAACTCTGTCCCCAGACGAGGTTGATCGACTTCTTTATCCAAAATGCTTTTCATCAGCAATCCGTTATGATGAGGAGGGCAAACATAAAGCAGTTAGTACCAAAGACGACGATAATCTGATTATCAAAGGCAATAATCTGTTAGCATTAGCTTCGTTAAAGAAAGTGTACACGAATAGGATAAAGTGTATCTATATCGATCCACCTTATTATTTTGTTGACAATAAAAGTGCGGATACGTTTGGGTATAACTCAAATTTCAAATTATCAACATGGCTTGTGTTTATGAAAAATAGACTTACCATAGCTCGTGAGTTGCTTAGTGCTGATGGAAGCATTTGGATAAGTGTTGGAAAAGATGGTCAGCATTATTTAAAAGTTTTGGCTGATGATATTTTTGGTATGGATTGTTTTGTTGCAGATATTTCATGGCAGAAGACCTACTCTCCACGAAATGACGCTCATGGTGTAAGCAGCGAGGTGGAAAGTATATTGGTATATAGTAAAATGCCCAATTGGAAACCTAACAAGCTTCCTAGGACAGAGAAGATGAATTCTGTTTATAAAAATCCGGACAATGATCATACGCTGTGGAGAACGAGTGATGCCTTCGCTCCATCAGCTGCTACCCACCAGGGAATGGTATATGCAATTCAGCATCCGGTTACGGGAGAACTAATATATCCATATAATGGTGCGTGCTGGCCGCTGGAACAGAACAGTATGCTTAAGGAAATGAGTAATTGGGCAAATTATGAATTCCTTGATATTCATGATGATGAACGACGTGCACAAGTATGTGGTGTACCAGAAGAGAGTATTAGAAAGAATGTAAAGGCAATTATGCTTTCGGAACCGCTTGAATCAGCAAAGAAAAAGGCTCTTGCTATTATCGAGAGGGGACAGTGGCCAAAGTTCTTCTTTACGAAAAATGGATATGGTGGAATTGCCAGAAAAACATACTTGGATGATAGTAAAGGAAAGGTCGTTACGAATTTTTGGTCATTCGAAGATGCTGGTCATACTGATGAGGCTAAGAAAGAGATAGTTTCAATATTTGATGACAAGGCCTTTTCAACACCGAAACCAGAAAGACTTATCATGCAGATTATATATGTTGCAACACAAGAGGGAGATCTGGTTTTGGATTATCATCTTGGCTCTGGGACTACGTGTGCGGTAGCGCATCAGATGAGAAGAAAGTATATAGGCATTGAACAAATGGACTATATTCAATCGTTATGTGTTGAGAGGCTAAGATATAATATTTCTGGTGGAGAAACGAATATTTCTGCTGACGCCCATTGGCAAGGAGGAGGCTCCTTTGTCTACTGTGAACTTGCCAAATTGAACCAGGCCGTTATTGAAGATATCGAGGCGGCAGCGGATGATGAAGCACTGGCCGATATCTATGAACGCATGATGAAGTCCGGTTTCATCAGTTATAAAGTCAATCCTGCTGATATAGAAGCTGCGGCAGATGATTATGCCGCTCTTTCGCTGGATGATAAGAAACGTTTCCTCATGGAAATTTTGGATAAGAACCTGCTCTATGTGAATTACTGTGATATCGATGATGAAGAGTTTGGTATCTCCGATGAGGATAAGGCGTTCACCAGAAGCTTTTACAGGGAGGGATAAGTAAATGGCATTTCTTTATGAGAAAATAGATGCCTTGCGGGAATATGGCAGCAGTGCGACTCTCCCTTCATATATTCCGGAGAACTTGAATCCAAACTTCGAGCTGCGTCCGTATCAGAAACAGGCATTTGAGAATTTCATAACATATTTTGAAAGCAACAATCGTCCGAAACCGACACAGGTACTTTTCCATATGGCGACAGGCAGCGGGAAAACACTTATTATGGCGGGACTAATGCTGTATCTGTATAAGCAGGGTTACAGGAATTTTCTGTTCTTTGTAAACCTGTCTAATATCGTGGAGAAAACAAGAGAAAATTTCCGCAATCCGATGTCTTCAAAGTATCTGTTCTCAGAGGATATTGTGTTGGATGGCGAGAGGATTCGCATCAATCAGGTGGACAATTTTCAGTACGCGGATGATGAGGCTATTAACGTTTGTTTTTCCACCACGCAGGGTCTCCACATGGATATGTGGATGGCAAAAGAGAACGGGATGTCTTTCGATGATTTCGACGATCAGAAAGTAGTCCTGATATCAGATGAAGCACATCATCTGAATGTTGACACAAAGAAGAAAATGTCAGCTGAAGAGGAATCCAGTTATCATTCATGGGAACAGACGGTAAAGAATATTTTCAGCAGAAATGCAGATAATATCCTTCTGGAGTTTACGGCGACCTGTGATTTATCAAATGTGGCGATTAGGGCTGCATATGAGAATAAGATTATCTTTGATTATGCCCTAGCGAAATTTTATAATGATCGATATTCAAAAGACATTATTACGCTCAGGTCTGATCTGTCGGTCATGGAAAGAGCGTTGCAGGCGCTTGTCCTGAGTCAGTACCGTCTGAAGGTATTTCAGGATCACAGATTGGCTATCAAGCCTGTGGTATTGTTTAAGGCAGCCAAGATTGCGGACAGCAAGGATTTTATGGCTGAATTCCTTGAAGTGGTTAAGAAACTGACTGGCTCTGATCTTCAGCGGCTTTCAGGCATTGCAAACAATGAAATTATGTTGAAAGCATTTGCGTATTTTGCTGAGAACGGGATATCTTATGATACTCTGGCAGCGGAACTCCGGGATGATTTTTCTGAAGAACACTGTGTCTCTGTTAACGATGATAAAGATGCCACACAGAAGCAGATTCTTCTTAATTCGCTGGAGGATGCCGACAATCCCTATCGGGCTATTTTTGAAGTGAAGAAACTGGACGAAGGATGGGACGTTTTGAATCTGTTTGATATTGTCCGCCTTTATGAGACGCGTCAGTCGGGAAGCAAGAAATTGTCTCCGGCCACGATCGCGGAGGCGCAACTTATCGGGCGTGGAGCCAGATACTGTCCGTTCCAGCTTGATGATGAGCAGCCAAAGTTCCAGAGGAAATACGATGAGGATGTTACGGGTGAGATGCGTGTCTGCGAGACCCTGTATTATCATTGTCAGAATGATCACCGGTATGTTACGGAGTTGCGCACGGCTCTGAGAGAAATAGGACTTGATACGGAAAAGATTGTTCAGAGGGAATATATTCTTAAAGAGGATTTTAAGACGGATGATCTGTATGCAAACGGTCTCCTCTTTATAAATGATCGTGTTGTGAAGGATCGTAAGGAAGTTCATGGATTATCACCGACTGTAAGAGATGATATTTATCGTTTTAAGACTGCGACGGGTGCATCCGGGATGGACAGTGTAATGATTGAAACATCTCAGGGTGTAGATATGACGGTTGAAATGAAGACTGCTCATGTAACAATAAAAGAGATTGCCGAAATCAACTATGCTATCGTGAATAAAGCACTGATGAAGTATCCGATTTTCAAGTTCAATACTTTACAGTCGTATTTTCCGAATGTGTCATCTACCAGACAATTCATCATGGATGAAGAGTACCTGGGATCCGTGAGGATTGACATTCAGAGCCGGGATATGAAACCTACGATGCAGACTATGTATGATGCAGTATTTTATGTTTTAGGAAAGATTGCTACATCAATATCTGGAATTGAAGAAACATATCGTGGCACCAAGGAATTCCGAGCAAGAAATATGAGGGAAATCTTCCGCAATAAGACGGTCAATTATACGGAACCGCATGATGGAGGTATTGGAATATCACAGAACGATCCATCGGTGAAATCAGAATGGAAAATTGATCTGGCACAGGAAGACTGGTTTGCATATACAGATAACTTCGGAACTTCAGAAGAAAAGGCGTTTGTCGCATATTTCAAAGGATATGTGGATGACCTGCGGAAAAAATACCATAAGGTCTATCTGGTAAGGAATGAGCGCGAATTCCATATATATTCATTTGAGGATGGAGAGCGTTTTGAACCTGATTATGTTCTTCTACTTCAAAAGAAAAAGACAGATGGATACGAGCAGATACAGATTTTCATTGAACCAAAGGGAACACAGCTTTTGGAGAAGGATGCGTGGAAAGAGAAATTCCTGTTGCAGCTGAGGGAGGAAGCGGTTCCTGTTAAGGTATTTGTGGATGACAATGATTATAGGATTTGGGGCTTCCACTTCTTCAATCAGGATCATCGCATGAAGGAATTCGATGAGGAAATATCATCATTGGCGGGACGTAAGATAGTCAGGTATGACTTTTCTTCTCAGAGAGTGCATGATCTGATGGTGGCGGAAGATCCGGCTCCATATGGTGATGGTAAAAAGAAATAGGAACAGGAGGCTTTTCTATGGCAGAAAGTCAGAATATCGAATATAAAGAATCCTGGCGAGATGAATATCTGAAGTGGGTGTGTGGTTTTGCCAACGCTCAGGGAGGCACTATATATATTGGCATTGATGACGCAGGGAATGTCGTTGGCGTGCAGAATGTTAAAAAGCTGCTGGAGGATATTCCGAATAAGATTCAGACGGTTCTTGGAATTGTTTCCGATGTCAATAAAAAGACAAAGGATGGCAAGGATTATGTGGAGATCCGTGTAGAGCCAAGCAGCTATCCCGTCAATTATCATGGCGAATACCATTACCGGAGCGGTGCCACAAAGCAGCAGTTGAAGGGATTTGCGCTTACAGAATTTATCCGGAACAAGACCGGTTTTTTATGGGATGCTGTTCCTGTAGATAATATCGGTATTGAGGATCTGGATCAGGACAGCATTGAGATATTTAAGCGCGAAGCACTGCGTAAGCAAAGGATGGAAAAGGAAGATTTAGATATCCCTAACGATGAATTGATGGATCATCTGGACCTTCTGGTGGACGGAAAACTGAAACGGGCTGCGGTAATGCTCTTTTATCGGAAGCCAGGGCGGATCATTACAGGAAGCTATGTAAAGATCGGAAAGTTTGGCGAAGGCTCTGATCTGCAGTATCAGGATACTGTGGAGGGATCGCTTTTCAATATCGCTGATAAAGTGATCGATCTGATATATACAAAGTATTTAAAAGCAAAAATTACTTATGAGCATGATGTAAGGGTAGAAACATACCCATTCCCGCGAGAGGGAGTGAGGGAAGCAATCTACAATGCCCTGGGGCATAACAATTACGCCGCAAGCATTCCTATTCAGATACGGATTGAAGATGATGCTATGTATATCAGCAACAACTGTATTTTGCCGAAGAACTGGACGGTAGATACGCTGATGAGGCCTCATAAGTCTGAGCCATTTAATCCGTCCATTGCCCATGTTTTCTATCGTGCCGGTTACATTGAAGCATGGGGACGCGGGATTCAGAAAATCTGTGAGGCTTGTCAGGAATTAGGAACGCCGGATCCGGAATATAAGGTGCTGGGTGATGATATTACAGTCAAGTTCTTTGCGCTTGAGAGCGCCAAAATATCAGAGTCCAAAAATCCAAAACATCAGGGTGATGTTTTGGGTGATGTTTTGGAAGATAGGATTTTAGATGAATTAAGGAGAGATTCAAGCCTGAATCAGAAAGAATTGGCTGAAATTCTTGGTACTTCTGTTCCGTCCATACAAAGGGCAATGAGCAGGCTGAAGGATAATGGGCGGCTTATTAGAAAAGGTGGAAAGCGTTTTGGGTACTGGGAAGTACAATAATATTCTCACGTATCAGAAAATTGAAATGGCTCCTTTTGGCGGAGTAATCTGTCAAAAAGAGCCACAGTTTCTTCTAAAATATTTATAATCCTACTGCTGGGATATTGGAGATAAGGGCAATCGTGATAATTCCTATAACAATAAGCATCCATAAACTGCTTATCCATATGGTAATATTTTTAATAAGCCATCTCTCCTTGTTGCAACGCACTCCTATAATTGACAAAATAAAACTGAGAAGAACAGAGATCATGTTAAATCCTGTCCAAGAGTATCGCAGATAGTTCGGAAGCGTTATTCCAAGAAAAACAGGGATCAGAGTAAGTAACGGAAGAATGCTTGTTATGAGGGCGACAATGCTTATTTTCTTTGCTTTTTTATTCTCTATTATGATTCACCTCGCTTTATTCGTGTGTTTTAGCATCACTCTTCTTCAGATACAAAACGCTGAGAAGATAGAACAGTAAAATATAGGTTAATGTGGCTATGAGAAATCCACCGAGATTCGTATCCCACTCCATTGTGGTGCTTTTTAATCCGGTCTGTAGCATGGCGTATGGTAGTGCATAAACCCATCCCTTTACTACAAGTGCTGACCCTATGACGCTCCCTCCCAGCGCGATTCCGATAGGAATAGCAAAAGAGTGAATTACCAAGGACAGAAATATTTGGACGGCGGAAATCGCCACACAGGAAATCGCTCCGCAGAGCATACATTCGTAGAAAACCGCAGGTGGTGCTGATGGCAGACGAATACCGATGCCGCAGATGATATAAAGAATACCGATCCATAAAATGCAAAGGACAGACATTCCAGATGCCACAAACAGCTTATCCTTTACGAGTTTCCAGGGGGATTCCAGAGAGAGTGTCAGGTTCCAGTTCGTACCGGTATGTTCCATACGCCAAAGGAGACTGCACAAAATCCCAATAAGCGGAGGGAGAAAGAAAATACCAAGGAATAGTGAGTGCTGCGTCCACAGTGACTCCCATGTAAAACTAAGTACCCCCTGATTTGCCATGAAGTTAAAGGTTCCGATAACTGCAGAGATAATCGGTATGATAAAAAAAGCAATCCATACCGGGGATCGTTTCAGCTTAATCAATTCTGCGGGAAGAGACGTGCGCGTATCAACAGACCGAACTTGGCTGTCATGGAAAAACGAAAATGTTCCCTCTTCAATATGTGTATAAATGCACATTCCCAAAATGAGAGCTATAGCTAAGAACAGAAAGGCGATGATCCAAGAGGATGCGGGAGCAGCAAACCATTCATATGAAACGGATGCATCACTCTCCTGATACTTCATATCTACGACCCGAAGTGCTACAAGAAGTGACCACGGCGTTGCGGGACGGTCGGTGACGAACATCAGAAAGAATCCGGCAAAGGTACCGCCGAGATTGATAGAAAGCGCTGTAAATTGACTGGGAAATAACAGTGCCAGCAAGCATCCGATCTGGTAAACTACCATACCGGAAATAATCTCACTGAATACAGCCATAATAATCTTTGAGATCGGTAGCACGCCTATAAATCCGAGATACTTGCTAACGGCAATCATTGCGATTCCTTGCAGTGCGCCAAACAGAATCAGCCATATTAAACCGTAAAGTGTCTTCCCAAGAAAAATGGACTGTCGTGATTGCATAGTCTGTAATAGATTCCAGGTATTTCCTTTATGCTCGATATCATACGCCCCGCTTGACAGGATCGCCATTACGACGGATAAAAAAAGAGTATTGATGAGGGGAATTGAAAAGAGCGTCTGCTCCCACGCTGAAGACAGCATTTTGGTATCTGTCTGTCTCATGCTTAAAAACAGATAGGCCATATTGATGCCTAACAGCGCGAGAAATAGCAACCATGTGTGCTTACCTTTGGCTTTACGAAATTCTAAGCTGCAGCTTTGAAATGGATTCATGCCACTCACAGCGATTCACCTCCTCCCGTCATCAAGAGGAATACATCCTCAAGATTGCCTCCCGCTTTCTCCAGCTCAGGAAGCGGCCCTTGATACAGCATTTCACCGTGATGGATGATGCCAACATGGTCTGCCATTTGCTCGACTTCGTTCAATAAGTGGCTTGAAACGATGACCGTCATATCCCTTTCTTGTGGCAGACTCCGGATCAGTTCACGAATTTCCTGAATACCTGCAGGATCAAGGCCGTTTGTCGGCTCATCAAGAATCAGGAGCTTTGGATCGCCCAGAAGCGCCATAGCAAGTCCTAGCCTCTGACGCATACCGAGAGAATAGTTCTTCAGTTTCTTATCGCGTTGCTCATAAAGGCGGACAGTTTTCAGTGCCCTTACGATTTCGGCCTCGGATACACCTTTCAATTTCTGAACGATCTGCATGTTTTCAAGACCGGTCAAATGTCCATACCCACCAGGATTCTCGATCAGACTCCCGGACCTACGCAGGATAGATAGCCTGTTAGTCGTTGTCACTTTCTGTCCAAAAACGGATACATCCCCTTGATCCGGCTTGATCAGACCGAGGATAAGTTTGAGAGTGGTGGTTTTCCCCGCGCCGTTTGGACCTAAAAATCCGTAAACAGAATGTTCTGGCACATGCAGGTTCACATCTTTTACGCGGTATGTGGTTCCATGTTTTTTGATTAGATGGTTGGTTTCGAGAATATAATCCATATCTTTTGCCTCCTTATGCTACAAGGATAAATCTGTTCGCTTAAGGCAAGCTTTCGTCTACACTAAGGTTACATTAAGAATGCGTCGATATCATAGAAAGTAAGGACATATAAGGCTATACTATACAATGCTAGAGAGAGTCATTATTCGGACATTAAGGAGATGAAATCTCATGGAAATACATAACAGCAAGATACTTATCATCGATGATGAGCCGGATCTTCTTGCACTCGTCAAGGAACTTCTTTTCAGAGAGGGCTTTCAATGTGCTAAAACAGCAGTCACCTGCCGTGAAGCTGAGAGCCAGATCAGAGGGAAGACATGGCATCTGATACTCTTGGATGTCATGTTGCCTGATGGCAACGGTTTTGACCTTTATCAAAAAATGAAAGAGGAAGGTTTCCTCTTTGATATCCCTGTTGTGTTCTTGTCTGCCCGTGACGAAGATTCCGCGAGGCTTCGCGGACTTGGGCTTGGTGCGGATGACTACATTACAAAGCCATTCCTTCCTGAAGAACTTCTATTGCGCATCAAGGCAGTGCTACGCAGGACATACCGTTTTCAGGAAAATGAAGAGATGTTGTGCTTGGGAGAAACTGTTGTGTCATTTGATTCCGGTACGGTAGAGAATAAGGGTGAAGTTCAGAGTTTGACCGCCAAGGAGTATGCCATCTTGCATAAACTTGCTGAAAATCGTGGGAAAATCGTAACAATGGATGCCCTCTGCGATGCCTTGTGGCCAGACGGCAGTTATGGATTGGAAAATTCTCTGATCGTTCATATCAGACATCTACGGGAGAAAATCGAAGCTGACCCGTCGAATCCGAAGTACCTGGTTACCGTGCGCGGGCTTGGTTATAAATTGGAGAAATAACAGTGAGAAAAAGAACAAGAAATGCTGCACATTTTATTTTATTGGTACTTATTACAGCCTTTATTCTTCTTATTGCAAACATGATTGTATTTACCGGACTGTTTGCAAAATGGAAAGAGAATATGCCTTTTGGTTATCAAACCATCATGGAAAACTTGACGATCGATCAAGATAATTATAGTCTTTCTGACGATGTAAAAGAGACACTGAAGGAGAAGGACCTTTTTGCAATGATCATATCTCAGGAAGGCAACATTCTTTGGCAAGAACGGCTCCCGAAGGAACTTGAAAAGAAGTACTCGATTCAGGATGTGGCTTCATTCACGAGATATTACTTACATGATTATCCTGTGCACACCTACATTATTCCCGAAGGATTGCTTGTAATTGGGAGTCAAAAGCACACAACCTGGAAATATACGCTTGAATATAATGAGGAAATGCTGCATCAGTTTATACATCAAATGCCAATCATTTTTCTGATCAATATTGCTCTCTTGATTTCAGTCCCGCTATTTATCCAGCGAAAGTGGCTACGTAGACGTGAAGAGGAACGTACAGAGTGGATTGCCGGTGTTTCTCATGATATTCGAACTCCGCTTACTCTGATATTAGGTAATGCGGATTACATCAGTCAGAATCCGGATGATCCGGCAACACCGGGGAGGGCGTATATCATCCGAAGGCAAGGACTTAGGATCCGAAATCTGGTTGCAAATTTGAACACCTCCAGTAAGCTTGACTTCGGAATGGGTGATTATAAGAAGTCGCCGATAAATATAGGCAGTTTGATTCGGAGAACGGTTACTGATTTTCTTAATCATGATGCTGATGATAAGTATGTTTTCACATTGGATATTCCAGATGACTTACATAATATAACGATCCCTGCAAATGAAGAGCTTTTTAAGCGAATGCTTGAAAATCTGATCAATAACTCCATTCAGCATAATTCTGATGGATGCGAGATTGGTATCAAGCTTACTACTGACAGGAACAAGTCAAACAGGTGCATTCTTCAGATTTCTGACAATGGTCAGGGTACCTCTGCAGAGGTATTAAAAGATCTTAATCGCATGCCTATTAACAAGGCTGGAAAATTAAGTGAGCATGGGATTGGCTTGCGGCTCGTAAAACAAATTGCAAGATTTCACTCTTGGAAGATATCATTTTCCATGAATGAACCTAAAGGGTTTATCACTAAGATATCACTGAGAACCTAATGCGTATACATTTTTAACATAAAATAGCTGCCCAAAATAGCGGCCTCCGACGATGAACCGGGAGCCGCTATTTTGCTGTCAGTCTTTTTTATAAAAATTGGTTTCGTAGCCGTCTGCCCTAAGCAGTATGTCCGGCATCCAGTCAGGGGAGCTTCCCATCTGTTCGCAGATTACTTTCAGGTCAACTCTGGGGTCGCATTCTATGATCAGTTCATCATGAACGTGTCCAACGATGAAGCAATGCCGAAGGGTCTTCATGGCATAGCAGAGAATGTCGCGACTGATGGCTTGGACTATGTTCTCCACGAATTTCGGCCCGTATGATTCTATGCGTTCCCATTTCTTTGTTGATCCGACTCCTTCATAGGTGACGGATTCGCCGCCATACTGGTTTTCTCCGATACGGGGCTTAACGTAGGAGAGCAGGCGGCCTGACGGGAGCTTGATGAAGAGCATACCGCTTTTATAAAAGAAGCGTATTCCGCGTACTTCAGTCTGGATGCGCTGCGTGATAGTGGTTTTGACGGCACGGTCGATGTCCCACCAGAAAGCGGTGATCATCGGGTTGGAGTTTCGCCAGGAGTTGACCAGCGGCTGCAGTTCTTCTTCGGTCAGTCCCATTTCCAAGGCGCCCATTGACTTCAGGGCACCAACGCTGCCGCCATATCCGAGAGCCAATTCAGCGATCTTACCTTTTTGACGGAGATGACCGTTGATACCATGCTTTTCAACCGGAACGCCGAACATCTGGCTGGCAGAGGCACAGTAGATGTCTTTGCCTTCTGCAAATACCTTAGAGCGCCAGGTCTCACCGGCAAGGTAGGCCAGCACTCTGGCTTCGATGGCGGAGAAGTCAGATACTATGAACTTGTATCCATCTCTTGCAATGAAGGCGGTACGGATCAGCTGGCTAAGGGCGTCGGGAATATCATCATACAGAAGCTGCAATGTATCATAATCACCGCTGCGGACGATGGCTCTGGCCTCCGCGAGATCGCTCATGTGATTCTGCGGAAGGTTTTGCAATTGTATCAGCCTGCCTGCCCATCTGCCGGAACGATTAGCACCGTAGAATTGGAACATACCGTGAGCTCTACCGTCACAGCATACGGCATTTTGCATAGCTTGGTATTTTTTTACAGATGATTTCGCAAGCTGCAGGCGGAGTTTTAGGGCCTCAGTGATGTTACAGTTGGTGTTACCGTCAGAGGATTTGACAAAGCCTGCGACTTCTTTTTTGCCGAGGGAATCCATCTCTATGCCGTTATCTGACAGCCATTCCTTCATCTGCACAACGCTGTTGGGATTATCAAGACCGGTAAGGTTCTGCATCTGAAGCATAAGTGTCGACTTGGACTTTTCATCAAAGGCAATAGCGTTCTCAACTACAGTCATATCAAGCATAATGCCTCTGTCATTGATCTCTTGATCGAGATGATATTCGTCCCAGATCTGTTCAGGTACCGGGAATTTGGCAAGGCGTTTCTGAATCGACATTTCTACTTCCACATCGCGTTGGTTATATTTCTTGAAGAGTTCCCATTTTTCCGAATCATGTTCTGGAAGGTTTCGTGTGCGACCACCATTTGCTTTCGTAGGTTTACATGGAGAGCAGAAGTAGCGGATCAGGTCTTTGCCTTCTTTTAGTTTCTGATCATGGAGTTTTAGGACAGCTCCGACACCTTCCAGTGAAAGCGGCAGCCCCATGTAAGCTGACCAGATCATTGAGCATTTCCACGATGCGGGGTTGAGATATTTACCTGCAGGATCTTCCGGGATACTATAGCCGGTGAAGTATTCCGGGCGATGCCTCTTTAACCAGTTAGAGAGACATATTCTCTCGAAAGCTGCATTGAAAGCCCATTTGGTTACGTTCTCATCAGATAATGCTGCAAGGATCTCATCCGGAATGGTATCTCCGCAGGCAAGGTCATAGACCGTGACTGGGGATCCGTCAACAGAGACTCCGAAGAGCAGTATCTCAAAATTCTCAGACTCAGCGTACTTGTATGCTCCGCATTTGGAGATATCAATGTCGCTGTATGTCTCTAAGTCGATTGACATTTCTCTCATCATTGTCATCCTTTCTATGAAAAGAGAAGCGGCAGTTTATGCCTGCCGCCTCCCGTGAACTTATCGCTTGTCTTCAAAGAGCTTCTGATAACGCAGTTCAGATTCCTTGTAATCAAGCTCATCTTTTTTCTTCTTGCGTTCGTATTCTTCCTTTTCCTGCTGTTTGATCTGGAGCATGAAACGGATTCCGTAGATCAGTCCGATCAGGAAGGTAAGGATAAGAGCGCAGCTGAAAATGTTACCGATTAAAGTTATAACGTCATTTGCAAATTCCATGACATTTACCTCATTCTTTCTGTAGATTGTCACAGGCAGCGGCGGTATTGCCGCCACCTGCTTTGGTTGTCTGTTAGTCGAGGAAATCATCCTCATCATCTGCTGTAGCGAAGTCATCCTCAGCTCTGGACTTGCCTCCGAGAGGTTCGCCGTCGCGGATCTTCTGAAGGTTGTTTAAGCCGCATGCGATACCCTTGTTGCCGTTGCTGTTGAAGGCATAAAGGTTGATGCTGGCTCTGCCGTAAACTCCGGAATAAACTTCGGAGCGTTCAAGAATAGGCTGTCTGTCCGCATCTACAATACCGGGAGCAGTTGCGCTGTTGGCGTTGATGAAGTAGGCATTCTTGTACGCCTCATCATCCGGCCTCTCCAGATCGCCGTCACGGAGAGGTGTCTTGATAGCAGAAAGAGCAGGAACAGACTTTCCGTTGCCCTTCAGCTTACTTTGACCTTCCTCATAGGCTGCCTGGATGGCTGCCTTGATCTTTGCGACCGTAGCGGTATCAGACTTCGGAATGATAAGAGATACGCTGTACTTAGGAGCACCACCATTGATGCTCTTGGGATCCCACACATTTGCGTAGGACCATCTGGTGTTCACGCCTGTGATCACCTTTGTAGGAATAGATACGTTCTTTGCCATGATTTTTTCCTCCTTATTCTTCGTCATTAAAATCATCTTTGGCTGTGTTAATGGCCGGCCGCTTGTCGGATTCCGGCACAAGTGTTGGTTTGCCCTGTGGCTTTGTGATCAAACCGGACAGGAGTTCATTGAACTTCTTCTTGCCAAGAAGTGAAGTCATTGCGGTAATTCCCAGAAGCTTCTTTTCATAAGGATCGAAGCCGGCTGCTTCTACAGTTGAAGCGACTGCGCTTTCATCTGAATACTTGCGGTTTGATTTGCCCTCAACTACTTTGAAGCCGGGATATTCTGTGCCGCTCAGTGCCTGCTGTAAGGCGTATTCTTTGATGTCATTTGCCCAGGCTACCAGATCGTCGATCCGGGGAAGGATAGCAGCAATTTCTGTTTCATCTAGGTCTGGTGGCATTTCAAAGTCATATTGTGCAAGCTCCAGATTGTGCTCGGCACGCTTGCGGCAGGTTGCTTTAGCCTTGCAGAACTGGCAATGGTCTCCGGCATGGAATTCACCTTCACCGTTATAGGCCAGGACTGCTGTAGGTTTTAAGATATCTTCTGCCCATTTCATCAGATCGTCTCTGCTGATTTCATAGGTGCTGATGTTGTCTCTTCTGGGCTGGAAGATTGTCATACGAATGGTCTCAATGTTGTAAAGGCATTCGTATGTGTCCAAAGCGCCTAAGGCGTAGCACATCATCTGTGGATTCTCTTCGGCGTCTACCAGGATACCGAGACCATATTTGAAATCGATGATATGTAGCACATCATCTGCAATGATCACGCAGTCGCCGGTGCCGAAGCCTTCAGGTACCCATTTTGAGAAGTCCAGCTTTTCCTCAATCAGGATCAGCGGATCGGAGCAATGTGTTTTTGCTTCTTCGATCTGTTCTGCAACGTAGGCGGCGTACTGATCTGTGCAGTCGTCCATCTCCGTATCAAACCAAGTCAGGTTTTCCGTAGGATCCTTAGGATTTCTTCCCATAAGTTTTTCTACTTTGTATTCACAAAGGGCATGTGCATCGGTCCCTTGCTGGGCGTAAGGACTGCCGCTGTCATTGATACCGGCACACAGCTTTGCGCTGGGCGGGCAGGCAAGCCATCTGTGACTTGCGGAGGCGGAAAGGTATGCATGCTTAGGCATCGGTCAAACCTTCCACCTCGGTGACAAGTGCCGCGTAGTCTTTCGGATCTACATCAGTAAGGCTGCCTCCGTTGCCATACTTTTGAACAATCGTCTTGACATCTGCTTTGAAGCGGCCGTCTGCTTCGTTGGCTTTCTTTGCCAGAATGCCTCTGACTTCTTCCTTGGAATACGGCTTTTCGGCAGTTGCTTCCGAAGGAGATGAATCCTGTTTCTTTGTTTTCTTTTCAGGTTTTACCGGAGTTTCTTCAGTGGATTCTGAATAGAATTCCTTCAAAGTTCTGCCGGTTTCAGCTAAGGTTTCTCCACATTTGATCAGACTGTCGATCATGGCGGAGAGTTCACTCATCTTGCTCATTCTCTTTACCTCCGTTTTCTGTATTCTGTTTTCTTAGATTGGCTGCCAGTCGCTTTGCTACGACACTGATGGCAATTAGGGTGTCGATCAGTTCTTCATCGATAGCTTCATCCGGCTGGCCGTTTACAGTAGATTCTTTCTGCATCTGCAGCACCTCACTTTCCGAATGGCTTTGTGCCTTTCTATCTTCCTAAGCGGGTTTGGAATTGTTTTTTCCGGTCGAAGTGAAGATTTTTTGAAATTATTTTTAGAATGACGTCAGTCTGGAATCGCACATAAAAGGAAGCGATTCTGCATGGCGTTATTTTTTTACATAAAAATTTGCTGCTGACCGGAAAAACGGAGGTATAGGGCGCTTAGGAAGTTAGGAGGATTTCATATCCTTACTTTTTAAGAAAAGAGGTTTAAGTATGCAGATAACTATTTTTACAGCAGCTTGCACAGGCAAAACCAGTAACTGCAGCTATCCGAACCGGAAGGTGGTGATCACACCGGAGGAAATGAAGGAAGCAGTCAGATTCGATCATGTTTGTGCTGAGTACAAAGGGAACTATCGAAGCATCGGGAACTTCACCAGGTCTGATGTGGTGGTGATGGACATTGATAATGATCACACTGAAAAGCCGAAGGAATGGATCACACCTGAGATGCTGGATGAGATGCTGCCGGATATTTCTTATGTAATTGCGTTTAGTCGGAACCATATGAAGGTAAAAGACGGTAAAGCAGCAAGACCAAAGTTCCATGTGTATTTTCAGATCGCTGAGACAACGGACGCAGGCTGGTACGCAGCGATTAAAAGAGGGATTAAGAAGCGTTTTGATTTCTTCGATGGAAATGCGCTGGATGCGGCAAGATTTATATTCGGGGCGGATGTTGACGAGCCAATCTGGCATGAAGGATGGATGACGATCGATGAAGAAATTGAGCCGGTGTATGAAGACGAGTCAGAAGAGAAGGAAGAGACAGTTGGATCCGGAGTAATCGTGCAGGGCAGCCGTAACAACACCATGAGCAGGTTTGCTTCCAGAATATTAAAGAGATATGGAGATACGGAAAAGGCACATGTGGTCTTTATGGAGCACGCACAGAAGTGTGATCCACCGCTCCCGGAAGCAGAATTGAAAACAATCTGGAACAGTGCAGAAAAATTCTTCAATAAGAAGATCTCATCATCTGATGGATACGTTCCGCCGGATCAGTATAATGCAGATTTTAATGACGCGTCTCTTAAGCCGGAAGACTATTCAGATATCGGAGAAGCTAAGGTCCTGGTTCAGGAATATGGAAGTGAGTTGAGGTTTTCAGCAGCTACGGATTATCTGAGATATGACGGAGAACGTTGGGTGGAGGATGTGCAGCTTGCAATCGGTGCAATCGAAGAATTCCTTGATCTTCAGCTTGCAGATGCCCAGCAGGAAAAAGAAGTTGCAGAGAAAGCACTTGTTGATGCCGGGATACCGGAATCGATAGTAAAAAGCGGATCAAAGGCAGTGGCAAAGGAAGTTACGCCGGATCAGATGCCGTTATTATATGCGCTTATCTCTGCAGAGACATATCTGAAGTTTGTGCTTAAACGTCGTGATTATAAATACATCGTTTCTACCGGAAACGCATCTAAGCCGATGATTGGGATAGATGTGAATGATCTGGATAAGAATGAATTTCTTATTAACACACCGTATGCCACCTATGATCTTAGAAAAGGTTTGACCGGTGAGCAGCCGCATAATCCTGAAGATCTGATCACGAAGATTACGACCTGTGCACCGGGTTCCGGTGACGGACAGTTGTGGCTGGATGCCTTGGAATTGTTTTTCTGCGGTGACAATGAGCTGATCGAGTATGTGCAGCTGGTAGTGGGAATGGCTGCAATCGGGAAGGTTTATCAGGAGCATATGATCATTGCCTATGGTGGCGGTGCCAATGGTAAATCGACTTTCTGGAACACGATCTTTCGGGTCCTGGGAGATTACGCCGGGAAGCTGTCTGCGGAAGCGTTGACTATGAATTGTAAGAGAAATATCAAACCTGAGATGGCAGAACTGAAAGGCCGCAGACTCATCATATCTTCTGAGATGGAAGAGGGAATGCGCTTAAACACGGCTACCGTCAAACAGCTTTGCTCTACAGATGAGATTCAGGCAGAAAAGAAGTACAAGGCTCCGTTTCATTTTGTTCCTTCACACACTCTGGTGTTGTACACGAATCATCTGCCGAAGGTTGGTGCCAATGATGATGGTATCTGGAGAAGGCTGATTGTGATTCCCTTCAATGCGAAGATCACCGGTGACAACGACATCAAGAATTATGCGGATTATCTCTTTGATCATGCCGGTTCCTTCATTATGAGCTGGATCATCGAAGGTGCGAAGAAGGCGTATGACATGGATTTCAAGGTACCGTTACCAAAGGTCGTGGTAGATGCGATTGAAGCATACCGCGAGGATAACGACTGGCTGGGGCATTTCCTGGCAGATTGCTGTGTCCTTGATAAGGCTGCTTCGGAGAAGTCCGGGGAACTGTATCAGGCATACAGGGCATACTGCCTGCAGAATGGAGAGTTTACCAGAAGTACGACGGATTTTTACAGTTCAATCGAGAAGTCAGGCTTTCCTAAGAAGAAGGTTAAGACAGGATCCTTTGTATACGGCTTGAAGTTAAAGCAGGGACAGGATTTTCTGGAGTGACAGTCGGTGACACTAAGGTAGTAAACCCTTTCAGGAGTGCTGTTTTTCAGAAAGCCTTATTTTAAGCCATGGTGACAGTCGGTGATACTCATACCGGAAAAGTCCCTATAGAGTGTTTTCAAAACTGTTCAAAAGGGAGTTTTTGGATAGACCATCATCGACCGTCACCTTTGGCAAAATGCGGAGGTCAACATGCGCGAAAGAGAAATAGAGCAGAAGCTTGTTTCCGAGGTTAAACGCCGTGGTGGGATATGTCCGAAATGGGTGTCCCCGGGATTTGACGGGGTGCCAGATAGATTAGTTTTTCTGCCGGGCAGGCATTTCGGAATGGTGGAAGTTAAGGCACCGGGAGAAAAGCCAAGAGCCTTGCAAGCTTCAAGACATAGATTATTGAAAAAATTAGGTTTCCCCACATACATCCTTGATGGGGTAGAGCAAATCGGAGGAATTTTAGATGAAATACAATCCACATGATTATCAGAGATATGCGATCAATTTTATAAAGGAACATCCTATAGCAGCGATTCTTTTAGATATGGGTATGGGCAAGACCAGTATCGTATTGGCGGCTCTCAACGAGCTGATGTTTGACAGCTTTGAGGTAACAAAGGTTCTGATCATTGCACCGCTTCGAGTGGCAAAGCATACCTGGTCCGGAGAGATTCAAAAATGGGATCAGCTGAGAGGTCTTCGCTATTCCATAGCAGTTGGAACGGCGGCAGAAAGGGTAAAGGCACTTCAGACAGAGGCGGATATTTACATCATCAACAGGGAGAATGTTCCCTGGCTGATTGAAAAGAGCGGATTACCTTTTGATTTCGATATGGTAGTGATCGATGAGCTGTCATCCTTTAAGAACTGGCAGGCAAAGAGATTCAAAGCATTGATGCAGGTAAGACCTAAGGTAAAAAGAATTGTCGGTTTGACGGGAACACCTTCCAGTAATGGTTTGATGGATCTGTTTGCAGAGTATAAGGTTCTTGATCTGGGGAAAAGGCTTGGACGGTTTATCAGCCAATACAGAGCCGAGTATTTTGTGCCGGATCAGGTGAACGGTCCGATTGTTTACAGCTACAGGCTCAGGAAGGGAGCGGACAAGAGGATTTATGACAGAATCTCCGATATTACGATTTCCATGAAGGGAACCGATCACCTGAAGATGCCGGAACTCATTAGTTCGGAATATCCGGTCTATCTGGATGAGGATGAGCGTGAGAAATATGAAGCCATGGCCAGTGAACTTGTAATCAATCTTCCGGGAGGCGAAGTGACGGCTGCAAATGCTGCCACATTATCCGGAAAACTGACACAGATGGCAAATGGTGCCGTTTATTCCGATGCCGGTGGTATAGAGCACATTCATGATAAGAAACTGGATGCTTTGGAGGATATCATCGAGGCAGCAAACGGAAAGAGCATTCTTGTGGCTTACTGGTACAAGCACGATCTGTCAAGGATCATTGAGAGGCTTGATGCTTTGGGCGTTGTTTACGGAAAGTTGGATTCAGATCAGAGTATTGAGGACTGGAATGCAGGAAGGTTAGAAGTTGGTTTGATACATCCGGCTTCTGCGGGTCATGGATTAAATCTTCAAAGTGGAGGAAATACCTTGGTATGGTTTGGGATGATATGGAGCCTGGAATTGTATCAGCAGACTGTCGCAAGACTTTGGAGACAGGGGCAGGAATCCGGAACGGTCGTGGTGCAGCATATTATTACGGCAGATTCCATTGATGAAAGAATTATGAAGGCACTACTTCATAAAGGAGATACACAGGCCAGACTGATCGATGCAGTAAAAGCAGAGGTAAGTGCCTATGGCAAGTAACGAAATGGATCCACACGAAGCGCTTGCCAATGCGATCATCCTGCAGGCTGTTAAGGATTACCGAATGGCACTTAAGAGAGTGAAGAAAAATCCAAGGAATAAAGAGGCCATCAGTGAAGCACTGGCATTAGAGAAGTTCTTTCGTTCTTCGTGGTATTCAACATTGACATCCGTAGACGGAGATTTCCTGATTCAAAAGCTGCAGGAAGAAATAAGACAATCATAGTAAATCAGAGTCAATCCGAGGGAAAACAAATCTTTTCTATCGGAGGTAGATTATGAACCAGAAACAGTTAGCAGTTAAAAGGAATCTTATGAGAGCATATCGTATCGACCAGCATATCAGCAGTAAGCTTGATCAGATTGCTTCCCTTCATGATTTGGCTACCAGAGCAGGAAGTAATATATCCGATATGCCGAAGAGTCCGAATAAGAACATCCACAGGCTGGAAGATATTATTGTGAAGATACTTGATCTTGAAACGGAATTAAACGCCGAGGTTGATCAGCTTCTGGATGTGAAAAAGGAGATCATGGGATATATCAGTCAGGTCAAAGATCGTGAAGGACAGATTGTTCTGGAGCGAAGGTATCTCTGCTTTGATAGGTGGGAGGAAATTGCCGGAGAGTTTGGATATTCCGTAAGGCACATATACCGTATCCATGATGAAGCAATCAAAAATATCAGGATTCCATAAAGTTGGCAGCGGATGTCATAGAATGTCACGTTGTCCTTATGATATTGTTATACTGACGAAAGTGGAAAATGATACGAACCCGGAAGGAGAAATCCTTGCCGGGTTTTTATATTGAAAGAGGTGAGGGTAATGCCGAGAAAACCGGACGTGCCCTGCAAGCATCCCGGCTGTGCAAGGCTTGTACCATATAATCAGATGTATTGTGATGAGCATAAGCCATTACATTCACATGACAGAGAGTACGCCTGTGAGCGTGGGTACGGTCGTGCATGGCAACGGGAACGAAAGAAATATCTTCAGCTGCATCCGATATGCGTGAGATGTTATGAGGAAGGAAAGATCGTGCCGGCTACGATCGTGGATCATATCGTTCCACATCGTGGAGACATGAAGCTGTTCTGGGATCGTGAGAACTGGCAGTCACTATGCAAACATCATCACGATGTGAAGACAAAGACTGAGGATCGTGATGTGGAGTATAGGTTCTGATTTTTCGTGGCCGGGGTAGGGGGAGTGAAATCTCTGGGAGCCATAGCCACGGAAACCGACGCCCCCTCTTCTGTGCAAAATCGCGAAATGGAGTACGGGGGGTCAGGAATACAAAATTTTGAAGGAAGGAGGGATCCCGATGGCAGGAAGAAAACCGAAGCCGACTGCTCTTAAGGAGCTGGAAGGCAATCCGGGGAAGAGAAAAATGAATACGAAGGAGCCGGTGCCTGATAAGGGAATGCCCGCCTGTCCGAAATGGCTTTTGCCTGAGGCAAAGAAGGAGTGGGAGCGACTGGCCAAGCTGATGAATCAGATGGGGGTGCTCACACAGGTGGACATGGCGGCGTTTGCTGCATACTGTCAGTCCTATGCCAGATGGAAGGAAGCTCAGGAGCATATCGACAAGGAAGGTTCAACCTTTGAAACCGATAAAGGATATCAGCAGCAGACACCTTGGGTTGGCATTGCAAATACCAATCAGAAGCTGATGCTTCAGGCGGCTGCTGAGTTTGGACTCACGCCTTCATCCAGGAGCAGGATCATTGCCGGTTCCGGAAAAGGAAAAGAGTCAGAAGATGAGATGGAGGAGCTGCTTGGGGGTGATAGCTGATGGCAAAGGAAACAAGGCCAAAGGGTTATCCAAAGCTAAGGAACTATAAGCCTTCACAGTTTATGCTTCCAACTTCTCATTATGATAAGGCAAAGGCAGACAGGGCAGTGAAGTTTATCGAGAACCTGTGTCATACCAAAGGAAAGTGGGCAGGAAAGAGATTCTGGCTGCTTCCGTGGCAGGAGCAGTTGATCCGGGATATCTTCGAGATTGTTAAACCGGATGGTAACAGACAGTTCCGAACAGCTTTTGTGGAAATATGCAAGAAGGTAGGGAAGAGCGAATTGGCAGCAGCCGTCGCTCTTTATCTTTTATACGCAGACAATGAGCCTTCCGCTGAAGTGTACGGCGCAGCTGCGGATCGCCAGCAGGCTTCTATCGTTTTCGATGTGGCAAAACAAATGGTGGAGATGTCACCGGCATTGATGAAAAGGTCAAAGCTGATGGCAGCAACAAAGCGAATCGTCAATTACGGAAATGCAGGATTTTATCAGGTGCTTTCTGCTGAGGTTGGAAACAAGCATGGATTTTCCGTTAGCGGCCTGGTGTTTGATGAAATCCACACGCAGCCGAACAGGCAGTTATACGATGTTCTGACCAAAGGATCTTCAGATGCAAGACAGAATCCTTTGCATTTCATCATCACAACTGCAGGCACGGACAGACATTCTATTGCATATGAGCTGCATACGAAGGCAGTAGATATTCTAGAAGGCAGGCGATCGGACCCGACTTTTTATCCGGTAGTCTATGGGCTTAAGGATGATGAGGACTGGGAAGATGAAGCAAACTGGTATAAGGTAAATCCTTCGCTTGGATATACCGTTGATGTTGAGAGACTGAGAGATGCATATAGGGAGGCAAAGCAGAATCCGGCAGATGAGATAACCTTCAAATGGTTACGCTGCAACATGTGGGTTTCATCCACGGTTGCATGGATCCCGGAGCAGATCTATATGCGTGGAAATGAAAAAATAGATATGGATGCCCTTGAAGGTCGTGACTGTTATGCAGGACTGGACTTATCCAGCACCGGTGACATCACGGCTTTTGTGTTGATGTTCCCGCCGAGGGATGAGGATGAGAAGTATATCGTGCTTCCTTATTTCTGGGTGCCGGAAGAGACGATACCACAGAGGGTGAAGGCGGCTTCGGTTCCATATGATGTCTGGGAGAGACAGGGTTTCATCCAGGCAACGGAAGGGAACGTGATCCACTATGACTTCATCGAGCATTTCATTGAAGAGCTTGGGAAGAAATATCACATTTTGGAAATTGCATTTGACCGCTGGGGTGCTGTACAGATGGTGCAGGATTTGGAAGGAATGGGCTTTACGGTGGTTCCGTTTGGTCAGGGCTTTAAGGATATGAGCCCACCTTCCAAGGAGTTTTACAAGATCCTTATGGAAGGAAAGATGATACATGGAGGAAATCCGGTTCTCAGATGGATGGCTGGAAATGTGGTCATTGATACGGATCCGGCTGGAAATATTAAAGTGACGAAGGCGAAGTCCAAAGAAAAGATAGATGGGATTGTTGCTGCAATCATGGCTTTAGACCGGTGCATCCGTCATGAAGGTGAGAAACAGGGAAGTGTTTATGATGAGCGAGGCCTCATCGTTTTCTGATGGAGGGTTTTGAATGCTGATCATATGTTTAATCGGATTATTGGTGATGTCCGAGGGAATCAACCAGGGAATAGGAGCGTGGGAGTATGGGAATACTGAGCGGAATATTTAGGAGCAGGGATAAACCTGTGGACAGAACGGCAGGCAGTTCGTTTGCTTTCTATTTGGGAAGCAGCACAAGCGGCAAATACGTGACCGAGAGATCTGCGATGCAGATGACGGCGGTGTACAGCTGCGTGAGGATCCTGTCAGAGGCGATTGCAGGCTTGCCATTACAATTTTACAGATATACCGATGATGGCGGTAAGGAAAAAGCGGTGGATCATCCGCTTTATTTTTTGCTCCATGATGAGCCGAATCCGGAGATGACTTCCTTTGTGTTCAGGGAGACAATGATGACGCATCTGCTCTTGTGGGGCAATGCCTACAGCCAGATCATACGAAACGGCAAAGGCGAAGTGGTGGCTTTATATCCTTTGATGCCTGACCGCATGAAGGTGGACAGGGATGATAAGGGAAAACTCTACTACGAATATACGCTGACTTCCGATGATGCTAAGACCATGAAGGGAAGTACTGTTAGGCTTCAGCCTTATGACGTGCTTCACATTCCGGGGCTTGGATTTGACGGGCTTGTAGGTTATTCACCTATTGCTATGGCAAAGAATGCGATCGGTATGGCGATTGCCTGCGAAGAGTATGGAGCCAAGTTCTTTGCAAACGGAGCGGCACCTTCAGGTGTGCTGGAGCATCCGGGTACCATAAAGGATCCTTCCAAAGTGAGGGAGAGTTGGCAGGCGACTTTCGGAGGTTCCGGGAATGCCAACAAGGTGGCTGTTTTGGAGGAAGGCATGAAGTACACGCCGATCTCAATCAGTCCGGAGCAGGCTCAGTTTTTGGAGACAAGGAAGTTTCAGATCGATGAGATCGCAAGGATATTCCGAATCCCGCCGCATATGGTGGGTGATCTGGATAAATCGAGCTTTTCCAATATAGAGCAGCAGTCGTTGGAGTTTGTTAAATACACACTGGACCCGTGGGTCTGCAGATGGGAACAGGCGATGGTGAGGGCTTTGCTTACTGCGGATGAAAAGAAGAAGTTCTTCTTTAAGTTCAACGTGGACGGATTCCTTAGAGGCGACTACGAAAGCCGTATGAATGGCTATGCAACGGCACGTCAGAACGGCTGGATGTCAGCCAATGATATCCGTGAGCTGGAAAATATGGACAGGATCTCTGAGGAAGATGGCGGTGACCTTTATCTTGTGAACGGAAATATGCTTCCGCTCTCTATGTCGGGGGCTTATGCAGAGACACAGGTGGAGGAACAGCAATCAGGTGATGATCCTGATAAGCAGAAAAGCAGAAGTCCGGATTCGGACAGAAGGGAGCGTAAACGATGAAGAAGTTTTGGAACTGGCGTGATCGAAGGATCAGAGACCAGGCAACAAATGAAGAAGTGACAGAGAGGGTGCTTTTCCTTAATGGCACGATAGCGGAAGAAAGCTGGTTTGACGACGATGTCACACCGGCTCTTTTTAAGCAGGAGCTGGAAAGCGGCAGCGGAAACATTACGGTCTGGATCAACAGTCCGGGTGGTGACTGTGTGGCGGCGGCTCAGATCTACAACATGCTTATGGATTACAAGGGTGATGTGACTGTCAAGATCGATGGCATTGCGGCCAGTGCTGCAAGCGTGATCGCAATGGCAGGTACGAAGGTGCTTATGAGTCCGGTCAGTATGCTGATGATCCATAATCCGGCGACGATCGCCTTTGGCGACAAGGCTGAGATGCAGAAAGCGATTCACATGCTGGCAGAAGTAAAAGAAAGCATTATGAACGCCTATGAGATCAAGACCGGTCTTAATCGGGCAAAGCTTTCAAGCATGATGGATGCCGAGACCTGGATGAATGCGCATAAGGCGGTGGAACTTGGCTTTGCGGACGGAATCCTTGAAAGGGAAGAGGCAGAAGCAGAGGACATTGAGGCTCCAGAGGTTTCGGCTATGTATTCCAAGGCGGCGGTGACCAATTCCCTTATGGAAAGGATAGCTGCAAAGTGCAGGATCCAGAAGGCAGATGAGAGTTGCACCGGTGCAACAGATGTAACTGAAGACAGTGTTGGTAATGGGCGTTCCGCTGATGAAGTCAGGGAGCGCTTAAATTTTATCAGGAAATTCATTTAATGGAGGGTTGAATTATGACTATCAATGAATTGATTCAGAAGAGAGCAAAGGTTTGGGAGACTGCGAAGAATTTCGTGGATACCCATGAGAACGAAAACGGCATCTTGTCTGCAGAGGACAGTGCCACTTACGGTCGTATGGAGCAGGAGATCGAGGATCTTACCGCTGCCATCGACAGACAGCAGAGAGCGGATGCAAGGGAGCAGGAGCTTAATAAGGCGATGAACCAGCCTTTGACCGGAAGACCTTCCCAGAAGGTTGAGGAAAAGACCGGTCGTGCTTCCAATGCCTATAAGGAGGACTTCGGGGCACATCTTCGTGGCAAGAGACTTGTTCACAACGTGCTTTCCGAGGGTGTCCAGGCAGACGGCGGATATCTTGTTCCGGAAGAGTTTGAGCGTCAGATCGTGACCGGTCTTGATGAGGCCAATGTGGTGAGAAGCCTTGCAAAGGTTATCACTACCAGTGCTGAGAGAAAGATCCCTGTTGCGGCTACTCATTCGGCTGCTCAGTGGACTGCAGAGAATGGGGCTTACACCGAGAGTGATCCTACTTTCGATCAGAAGACCATCGATGCATTTAAGCTTACTGACCTTGTGAAGGTTTCCATCGAGCTTTTACAGGATTCTGCGTTTGACTTGGAAGGTTATATTGCAGGAGAGTTTGCAAGAGCCTTTGGTATTGCAGAGGAAGAGGCATTCTGCGTAGGTAACGGAACAAATCAGCCTACCGGTATCTTTACCGCAAATGGCGGACAGCTTGGTGTGACTGCGGCAAATCAGACTTCAATCACTGCAGATGAGCTTATCAGCCTTGTTTATGCACTGAAGAGTCCTTATCGCAGAAACGCGAAGTTCCTTATGAATGATGCAACTATTGCGGCTATTCGTAAGCTTAAGGACGGCAACGGGGTTTATCTCTGGCAGCCTTCTCTTCAGGCAGGTGAGCCTGACAAGCTTCTGGGCTACGATCTTTATACGAGCCCTTATGTTCCTCAGGCAGCTGCAGACGCATATACTGTGGCGTTTGGTGACTTCAAGAATTATTGGATCGCTGATCGTTCCGGAAGAACGGTACAGAGACTCAATGAGCTCTACAGCACCAACGGTCAGGTCGGATTTGTCGCTACTGAGAGAGTTGACGGCAAGGTGATCCTTCCTGAAGGCATCAAGCTTCTTAAGATGAAGGCGTAAGGTTGAGAGAGAAAAAGGGCTGCTGTACGGAAAGTATGGCAGCCTTGATTAAGGAGGTGCGAAATGAGCGAGTATAACGCAAAGAATTATACAGAGCAGGGCGGTGAAGTCACTCATATCGGCGGAAAGATTGTGTATGACAACGGATTGATGCCGAATATGAGTACAGCTGATGTGACCAGCGATACAGTGGCTAAGGTCAGAACCAGCCTGAATACTCTGATCACAAAACTTAAGAATGCAGGTCTTATGGTAGGCGATGCATTCACGATGCAGTATGCAGCTGTGACGGACAGTGCTTCCGGACATGCAGACCGTACTTATAACACAGGAAAGATTTCCAGTGTATCCGTGGACAATGAGGATCATATCATCACGATTACTTTATCCGATAAGGTCAAGAATCTTAAGGATTTTGATGGCGGCAATGGATGGGGAGTGCATAAGTGGCTTGGAATCGGTCTTGGTGTTGGTATTTCACCTATTACGGATCTGTATTATAACGGATCGGCTTTATCTTCCGCTGATGTATCTGAGGCTACAGCCTGTGATCTGTCGGCAGGATATTTTGTTCGCTGGGTTGCGGCTGATCTGGTACTTGCAGGTGATAATACACAGAAGTCTGTGGACAACTTCACTTTGTGGGCTGATGGCTATGCAGAAACTGCTTATAAGCTTGTGATCGTGGAGCCGGAATAAGAATTGTAGGCGGTGGAGAAATCTACCGCCATAGTTTTAGGAGGTGAGCAGATGGCTGTAACGGTAGGAGAAATGAAAAATTATCTGAGGGTTGATTTCACGGATGATGACACGCTGTTAGAGCAGATGATCGCTTCCGCTGAAAAGACCTGCAAGGATATTTTGAGGGTGGATGAGACAAGTTCACTCTATGAGGTGGAGAACGGAAAGCTGGCGGTTATGTTTACGGTGGCGTATCTGTTTGAACACAGAGAGGAAGCTGACCATCATGCATTGATGCTGACCTTAAGGGCATTGCTCTTTGGAAGTAGGGAGGCGATGTTCTGATGGTTACGGCTTTGCTGAATGAAAAGGTGACATTTCAGAAGAATACGGCGGTGACAGATGCGATCGGTAATCATACCAATGACTGGCAGGATTATTATTCGTGTTTTGCGACGATCGGAGGGGAAGGCTCTGCCGGATCCAAGGAAAAGGCAGTGGCAGGAACCACGGTTGAAGATGCGGATATGACGGTTACGGTGCGTTACTGTGAGCAGGCGGCACAGATCAATTCTCTGGAATACAGGATCATCTTTCATGGGGAGATCTACAACATTGTTTCGGTAGATCATATGAATTTTAAGAAGAGGTGTTTGAAGTTTGCCTGCAAGAAAGTGAGGCGGTAAGTATGGCGACAGAGCATTGCAGAATTGATCAGATGGCCAATGTCATTATGGAGGGTCTGCTGGAATATGCGGACCTGGCAACAGATGAGATGAAGGCTGCTGTGAAGAAGGCCGGAGATACCGCAAAGAAGGATGTGCAGGCAGGGGCACCGGTGGATACAGGCAGATATAAGAAAAGCTGGGCGGTCAAAAAGACGAAGGAAAACGCCAATACCTTAGAGGTGACGGTTCATTCCAAGAACAGATACCAGATCGCACATTTACTGGAATTCGGTCACGCCAAAAGAGGCGGTGGCCGGGTCCGTGCTTTTCCACATATCGCGCCTGCAGAGGCGGCAGCGGCTGAGTTGCTGGAAAGAGAAGTGGAGGCGGCTTTGAAATGAGGTTAGAAGAATTATCAGCAATCATCAGTGAGATGGAGATTGTGTTTGCCTATGACCATTTCGCTGAGGGCGAAGCACCGAACCCACCCTTTATCTGTTATCTGCTTCCGGGAAGCGACAATTTCGCTGCGGACGGGAAGGCGTATTACAAGATCAATGAAGTGAGGATCGAGTTGTACACCGATAAGAAGGAACCTGATGTGGAAGAGCAGGTAGAGGCGGTGCTGGATGAGCACGGGATTTTTTACAACAAAACTGAGGTATGGATTGAGAGCGAAAAGCTCTATGAAGTCCTTTATTCATTTGAAATGGAGGGAATGAACGATGTCGAAGAATAAGGTTAAGTTCAATCTTAAGAATGCGCATTATGCAATGCTTTCCATCGCTGAAGATGGAACGGTGAGCTATGGAACGCCGGTGGCATTGCCCGGTGCGGTTTCGATTTCTCTGGATGCCAATGGTGAGCCGGAGAATTTCTATGCAGATGGCGTGGCTTATTACGTCATCAATAACAATATGGGTTATGACGGGGATCTGGAGCTTGCGATCATTCCGGAGTCTTTCCGTGTGGATGCCTTAAACGAGACTCTGGATGATAACAACGTGCTGGTGGAGAATGCCAATACGGAGCTGAATTCCTTTGCACTCTTGTTTGAGTTTGACGGAGATGTGCGTCACATCCGCCATGTGCTTTACAACTGTTCTGCTTCGAGACCCGGTATTGAAGGTCAGACCAATGAAGAGAGCAGACAGGTACAGACTGAGACCTTGACTATTAAGGCTACACCTCTTGCAAGCGGTGTAGTTAAAGCAAAGACAGGGGATACCACGGATTCGTCCACTTATAACAACTGGTATAACGCAGTGTATATGCCTGCTGATATTTCGGGAGCAGATGTTACGCTTTCGGCTCTCAGCATCGGGGCACTTACTCTTACTCCTGCTTTTGATTCAGCTACAACAAGCTATACAGTGACTACATCAAATGCAACAAATGCGGTTTCTGCAACGGCTACGGATCCTGATGCCGGTGTGGTGATCACGGTGAACGGTGATTCCGTTACCGATGGTTCCAGCGTGACCTGGGAAGATGGAACGAATGCAGTGGTTGTGACCGTAAGCAACGGCGGTTCCAATAAGACCTATACGGTTACTGTGACCAAGGAATAATGATATGTCCGGTGGGTCTTGGGGAGAAATCCCTGAGGCCTGCTGTGATATTTACGGAAGGAGATTTTTTACCATGAGTATGGTTCAGAAGATTGAAATCGACGGAAAGCAGGTGCCTTTCAGAGCATCGGCGGCTATTCCGAGAATATACAGAATGAAGTTTCAGAGAGACATCTATAAGGATCTGGCAACCTTGGAGAAGGCGATCGGCAATAATTCCGAGGAAGTCAGCAATCTGGATATGTTCTCTTTGGAGATGTTTGAAAATATTGCTTACATTATGGCGAAGCATGCAGATCCGAACATTCCGGATACGCCGGAAGAGTGGCTGGATGAGTTCAATACCTTCAGTATCTATCAGGTACTTCCGAAGATCATTGAGCTTTGGGGCTTGAATGTAAAAAGTGAGTCGGACGCTAAAAAAAACTTCGCCCAACTGACAGGGAGATGAACACGCCGCTGTTCCTGTTAAGGTGTGTGCAGCTTGGGATCTCTATCAGGGATCTTGATCTGCTTTCCATAGGAATGGTGAACGATATGTTCATCGAAAATCAGAATGATGAAGCCAAGGATGCTTATTCAACTTTGGCTACGCAAAAAGACTTTGATGTCTTTTAATTTCGGGAAAGGAGGCGCGGTATGGCGGCCAGTAGAATAAAAGGTATCACTATTGAAATCGGCGGCGATACCACCAAACTCCAAACAGCCCTAAAGGGTGTCAATACTGAGATCAGGAATACACAGCAGCAGCTTAAGGATGTGGAGAAGCTTCTTAAGCTGGATCCGGGAAATACGGAACTGCTTGCACAGAAGCAGAAGCTTTTAAAGGATGCGGTTCAGGAAACAAAGGAGAAGCTGGAAACCTTAAAGACAGCGGCTGAGCAGGCAAATACAGCTCTGGCTAACGGAGATATTTCGCAGAGCCAGTACGATGCACTTCAAAGGGAGATCATTGAGACCGAGAAGGAACTGGAAAGACTGGAACAGCAGGCTAACCAGTCGGCTACGGCTCTTCAGAAGATAGCGGCAGATGGCGAAAAACTGAAAACGATGGGCGATAATGTCAGCGCGGTGGGACAGAAGTTCCTGCCGGTGACAGCAGGCGTTACTGCTCTTGGTACAGCGGCGGTGAAAACTGCCGCTGATTTTGACTCAGCAATGAGTAAGGTGGCAGCGGTATCCGGTGCGACAGGGGAAGAATTCGATAAGTTGAAAGCGAAAGCCCGTGAGATGGGAAGTAAGACAAAGTTCTCTGCTTCCGAGGCGGCTGAAGCCATGAATTATATGGCGATGGCAGGCTGGAAGACTGAGGATATGCTGGGTGGTATCGAGGGTGTTATGAACCTGGCGGCTGCTTCCGGAGAAGACCTTGCAACTACATCTGATATCGTGACGGATGCTTTGACAGCGTTTGGTCTGTCGGCTTCGGATTCTGGGCATTTTGCAGATGTGCTTGCGGCTGCTTCGAGTAATGCGAATACCAATGTAAGCATGATGGGTGAGACCTTTAAGTATTGTGCTCCTATCGCAGGATCCTTGGGATTCTCCGTGGAGGATACGGCTGAGGCAATCGGTCTTATGGCAAATGCCGGTATCAAGAGCACGCAGGCAGGTTCAGCATTAAGAACCATCATGACCAATCTGTCCGGCGATGTGAAGATCTGCGGAGAGAGCATCGGTGAGGTATCCATAGCAACAACCAACGCCGACGGTTCTATGAGGGATCTGTCGGACATCCTGGCTGACTGCAGAACGGCTTTTTCAGGATTGTCTGAATCCGAGAAAGCTGCAGCGGCTGAATCCCTTGTGGGTAAGAACGCGATGTCTGGTTTCCTTGCTCTTATGAATGCAGGGGAAGCGGATATCAATAAACTATCCGGAGCCATTGCAAACTGTGACGGCACGGCGGCAGGTATGGCTGATACCATGCAGGACAACCTTGCAGGACAGCTGACCATTCTTAAGTCGCAGCTGGAAGAGCTGGCAATTTCTTTCGGAGAGCTTTTGATGCCTGCTATACGGCAGATTGTGAGCTGGATCCAGGGCTTTGTTGACAAGCTGAATTCCATGGATGAAGGTACGAGGAAGTTTATCGTGACCATCGCTCTTGTGGCGGCGGCTATCGGTCCGGTGTTGATCATCGTGGGTAAGGTTATGTCGGCAATCGGAACGATCATGACGATCATTCCTAAGCTGGCAGGCGTGATCAATGCGGCAAAGGGTGTCATTGCAGCATTTAATGCCGTGTGTGCGGCTAATCCATATGTGCTTATCATAGCGGCTATTGTGGCTTTGGTGGCTGCCTTTATATATCTTTGGAATAACTGTGAGGAATTCAGGCAGTTTTGGATCGACCTTTGGGAAGGAATCAAGGAGATCGCCATTGCGGTCTGGGAAGCCTTGAAGGAATTCTTTGTCGCTGCCTGGGAATTTATCAAGACAACGGCTGAAACAGTCTGGAACGGGATTAAGAATTTCTTTTCTTCATTATGGGAAGGGATCAAGAATATCTTCCAGACAGTAGTTGATGCGATAAAGCTGATCATCACGACTTATTTCAATATTTATAAGACCATTATCACAACGGTGCTTACAGCGATACAGACGGTATTTACAACAATCTGGAATGCCATTAAGACTGTGGTGACTACAGTGGTTACGGCGATCAGCACCTTCCTGACTACAGCCTGGACGGCTATCCAGACCACAGCGACAACAATTTGGAATGCGATTTCCAGCTTTTTCACGAATATCTGGAATGCCATTAAGACGGCAATCACTACGGCGGTCAATGCGATCAAGAATACCGTGACCACGGCTTGGAACAATATCAAGAATACGGTGGTTTCTGTCGGCAATGCGATCAAGTCGGCGGTGACTACGGTTTGGAATACCGTGACTTCTGCGGTGAAGAACGCCATGAGTAATGTGTTCAACGCCGTTAAGAATGGCTTTTCCAATGTAAAGAACCACATCACAGGGCTTGCATCTCAGGCTTTCAACTGGGGCAAGGATCTGATTATGGGTATCGTAAACGGTATCAAGTCCTGTATCGGAGCAGTCGGTGATGCGGTTTCGTCTGTTGCTGAGAAGATTAAGAGTTTTCTTCACTTCTCGGTACCGGATGAAGGTCCTCTTACGGATTATGAGAGCTGGATGCCGGACTTCATGAAGGGGCTGGCTAACGGCATTGATAAGAGTAAGAAGCTGGTGGTTGATGCAGTAGATGGCGTGGCTGCGGATATGATCATCAATCCGAAGGTGGCAGCTCCTGAGATGGCTATGGCAGGGGGAAGTTCTGTAGGTTCTTCGGATCTGTCTTCGCTTGTGGGAGCTATCAAGGATGCGGTGAGCGGAATGCCTTCCGGGCAGACAGGAGATATCGTGATCCCTGTTTATCTTGGAGGAACGATGCTTGATGAGGTGATCGTCAATGCTCAGCAGAGAGCAAATCTAAGAAGCGGAGGTAGGTAAGATGGCATTTATTCAATATCTGAGATTTGAAGGTGTAAACCTGCCTCTGCCTGATTCATACGAAGTAAGCTTAAATGATGTGGAGGCAGATTCCGGTGGAGAGACTGAGGCAGGTACCATCCAGAGGGATGTGGTGAGAATGGGCGTGGTCGAGATCTCGGTCAGCTTTTCGGTTACGCCAACCTGGCTGCAGAGACTGACAGAATATAAGCAGATGGACAGTATTGTGGTTCAGTATTTTGATCCGGAGACCTGCGAAGCTAAGACCACGGATATGTATATTGAAGGGTTTAAGAGCAAGCTGGAAAAGGATACAAGCTATAAGGGGCTGTGGACGGTGAGTTTTACATTGAAAGAATTCTAAAGAATATGGATAACAGTGTCGATATATTGTATAATGTAAAAAAAGGAGATGATGAGTTATGGCAGGTACTATTATTTTCTTGGTGATATCATTCCTTGTGTCGATGATATTTATAATTCTGGGAGTTCATCAGTATAAATCTAGTGTTCCGGTTGCGTTGAATACTGGCGAAAAACCGCCAAAGGAAGAGGAATTGATTGATATGACCGAATGGAATCACAAGCATGGAAGAAATCTCATCATATATGGCTGTGTTCTATTTGTAACTCTATCTTTATTTGTATTGTTACTTCAAAAGTTGGACAGTATAGCAATTCAAATGATTATATTTCTTATCTTGATTTTTGGAGAAATAGCATGGATTGAGATTCAGCACAGCATCTTGAAAAAGAAACTAATCAAAAAGTGAAAACTGGTTTATTCAGGACAAGGGATCGGGAGACCGGTCCTTTTATTATGCCCGGAGGGAGGTGCGGCGGTTGTATCCTGTGAGCGATGCATTCCTGCAGGCGGTGCAGGAGAATACCAGAAAATATTATTGGACCGGCAGGATCACAACGACTGCCGGAACAGTGATTGAGTTTGATGCTGATGATATCGTAAAGGGAAGCGGTTATATTTCGGCTCAGTGCTGCGGAAGTACGGAGATCGAGCTTGGCACGGTCTATTCAGCGGAGTTAGGGATAACGCTACTGTCTGATGTAGACAGATATACGCTGGAAGATGCTTTGGTGGAGATTTTTTATCACTTGAAGATTTCGGATGAAACCTATGAAGTGGTTCCGATGGGAATCTTTGAAGTTTCGGAGGCAAACAGGACAGTCAGATGTCTGGAGATAAAGGCGTATGACTATATGCTTCGATTTGAGAGGGATTTTAATGGATTTGAGAGTATTGGAACCGGATATGATTTTGTGAATCTTTGCTGTACGGCCTGTAATGTGACGATGGCTCAGGATCAGGCTTTCTATGAGGCGTTGCCGAATGGAACGGAGAATCTTTCCATTTATTCTGATAATGATATAGAAACCTACAGGGATGTGCTTTATTACACGGGGCAGGTGCTTGGAGGATTCTTCGTCATCAATCGTGCCGGGGAACTTGAATTCAGAAAATATGGAATCACACCGGTTATGACAGTGCTGCAAAGGCACAGGTTCTCATCCAGCTTTTCAGATTTTATCACGAGATACACGGCGGTTTCTTCAACGAATCTTCGGACACAGATCGCTGAGTATTATGCGCTGGATCCGGATGATGGGCTGACTATGAATCTGGGTGTGAATCCGTTATTGCAGTTTGGTCTGGAAGAGACAAGGCAACAGCTTTGTACGAATATCCTGAACGACATTTCAGTGGTCAATTATGTGCCATTTGATTCAGACACGATTGGAAATCCGGCGCTTGATCTGGGGGATGTGCTTCAGTTTACCGGAGGACAGGCAGATTCCAATAAGGTTTCGGCTATTACGTCATTTAACTGCAAGATCGGCGGGAAAATGACATTAAAGGGTGTCGGCAAGAATCCAAGGCTGGCTCAGGCTAAGAGTAAGAACGATAAGAACATCAGTGGTTTGCTGAACCAGATTGAGGCAGGAAGGATCGGGATACATACTTTTACGAATGCTTCGGCGTTTACTGTGACAGATACGGATACCAAGATCATTTCTATTCAGTTTGCTACTTCCGAGGATAATCATGCTCAGTTTTTCGGGCAGATCATCGTGGATGTGGATGCAGATGCGGTGACGAAGACGGCAACAGCTGAGGGGGACGTGGTTATCCCGTCTGTGGCGGTGGATGAGCCGGAACCTGTGGATCCCGATAATCCAGAGGTTATCGGCAATACGGAAGAGCAGACGGTTTCCGTATCCTTGCCGGTGAGCTGGTCAGAGGATGGAGAGGCTGTTGTTCACTTTATTTTTGAATTTAATGAGCAGACGGTTGATATCCATCAGCCTGAAGAGACCTGGCATTCCGGAAAGCATACGATCTTGCTTTATTATCCGATCGAGAACGTGGTGGCAAACTACACCAATACCTTCAATGTCTATATGAGGGTGACAGGTGGCAGCGGAACCGTTGCGGTCGGTGGCTGTGTTGCTTCCATCAGCGGTCAGAGCATGGGCGCAGATGCGGCATGGGATGGAAAGATCGACCTGGAAGAGCAGGTGACAAGGTTCCAGATCGGAGGAAATCTTGCGGTACGCAGCTTTACCTTTACCGATGGCTGGGAGATCGATGAACTTGTGAAGCGTGAATATACAGATTCCAAGTCGGGAAGATCCGGCATCGGAGGTTTTGCAATGCCTGTAGATGTGAACGGAAGCAATGTATAAGGAGGGTACGATGAGAAAGTACAGTGGAAATCTGGTCTTGGAGTTGACCGATGAGAATTCGGGAACTACCGAGACCTTAACAGAAACAAATATGGTTACAAATGCCGTGAATGACATTTTAGGAATCAATCCGCTTGCACTCTTTTATAAGGTGGCCGGTGAATATGATGAGATGGTCATCTGGAATGAGGAACTGCTTCCGATATGCCCGAACATGATCGGAGGCATTCTTTTATTTCCTAGTGCGCTTACGGAGGATGCGAATAATCTGTATCCGTCATCCAGTAATCTGCCGGTGGCGTATGCTTCCAACGATGTGAATGCGACGGCAAATGTACAGAGAGGAAGCATGAACCTGACGGAGAGTATGGCGCTGGAAGATGGCTATAAATTTGTCTGGGAGTTTACACCATCGCAGGGAAACGGAACGATCGCAGCGGTGGGTCTTACATCAAAGCATGGTGGAGCCAATGCTTATGGCAGTTCAGCAGCGGTGGATACCGGACTTTTACTATTGAGGCAGAATTCGCTTTCGCTGGATGTGTCATGGCTGAATGTCCTGTTTCGAACGGTTGAGGTGGATTTTGAGAACGGTTTGTTGTATTCCATCGCTTATTCGAGCAGCACGGTGTCTATCAGCAGGTACAGGATACCGGTATTTGATATCGGGCTTAATGAAAAGTTGGATGATACGACGCTGACCTTGGAAGATACAACGGTGCTGCAGTGTTCTACTTTCAGCTTTTATGGAAGTTATACACCGTATGGAATTTTCCTTGATGGAGGCGATGGCTACTGGTACGGCTTTTCCAATCAGTCTAATTCTTCCGGGGATTCTACAATGCTCTGGATCAAGATCAAGAAGGATGATCTGACCTTTACAGAAGGATCCTGGACGTTATCGAATGCTCATTTGAAGGCTGTGGGAAGCTTTCGTGAGGATTCCAGTTATCCGAATACGCAGAGGAACGCAGTGGTAAGAAACGGATATCTCTATGTGCTGGGTTATGACGATGACGGTGTCTACAAGATCAATGTGAGCAATTCAACAGATGTTACATTTATTAGCTTTGGCTTTACTTCGGAGGCAAAGTCCATCTGTACTTCCGGAAGCTGTGAGGCGAGGCTTTTGATGCTTAAGGATCTGATCATCGGATATGATTTTATGATCGATGTAAATGATAACATGATCCAGACATACGGCGGTACGAGGACCAGTAATCTGGCGACTCCGTTGTTTTGTTATAAGGAATATGTGATGGGCTGGGGTGGCTCATACGGAAATGAGTACAGATATAATTATCTGCTTACGCCGTATCTGGCGACGATCTGTAATCTGAGCCAGGCAGTGGTTAAAAATGCAGATAAAACAATGAAAATCACATATACGCTTACGGAGGTTGTGGAAAGTACATAAGATTTACGGAACTGTTGTTATAGGCGGTGCTCTTAAAGGGGTACCGCCTTTTTGAATGGAGGGATTGCAATGAAAGAGTTTTGGGGATTTATTCAGATTATTTTTACGGCTGTCGGAGGCTGGCTTGGTTATTTTCTTGGGGGATGTGACGGCCTGCTATATGCTTTGCTGGCGTTTGTGGTGTTGGATTACATCACGGGGATCATGTGTGCGGTGGCAGACAAGAAGCTTTCCTCTGCCGTCGGTTTCAAGGGGATCTGCCGCAAGGTGCTTATCTTTGCCCTGGTCGGGGTAGCACATTTGCTTGATGTGCAGATCTTTGGTGAGACAGGGGTGCTGAGAACAGCCATCATTTTCTTCTATATGAGTAATGAAGGGCTTTCGCTTATAGAAAATGCGGCGTATCTGGGATTGCCTATACCGGAGAAGCTTAAGAGGGTTTTGGAACAATTACACGATAGAGCTGAGGAAGATAAGAAGGACGGTGAGAAGTGATGAAGTATTCGGATAAGAATAAGCCTATGGTCTGCATGATGACTCAGAGTACCTGCTATCGGCAGACGAAGAAGATACAGATCAAGGGCGTGCTCTGGCATAGTACCGGGGCGAATAATCCTACATTGAAAAGATACGTGCAGCCGGATGACAATGCCGCTGATCGTGAGGCGATGCTTGCTTTGCTTGGCACGAATGCTTATAAGAATGACTGGAACCATAAAGATGTGCAGGCTGGGCTTAATGCCTGGATCGGGAAGCTGGCTGACGGCAGTGTTGCAGCGGTTCAGACGATGCCCTGGGAGTACAGACCCTGGGGATGCGGTTCCGGAAGTAAGGGGAGCTGCAATAACGGCTGGATCCAGTTTGAGATCTGTGAGGACGGGCTGAATGACGCGGATTATTTTGCAAAGGTTTATAAGGAGGCTTGTGAGCTGACGGCGTATCTTTGCAGGATATATGGGATTGATCCGAAGGGAAGTGTAGACTTAAACGGAGTAAAGGTTCCTACGATTCTCTGCCATGCGGATTCTCATAAGCTGGGGCTTGGGAGCAATCATGGGGATGTGTTGCACTGGTTTCCTAAGTTTGGGAAGAGTATGGAGAGCGTGAGAGAGGATGTGGCAGCGCTTATGAGTGCTTCGAGTGCGGTATCGGCAGATCAGGTGCCGGTTGCGGATAAGGTTTCGGATCCTGAGAAATACATTTGGGATTTTCTTATAGGTAAGATCGGGAATGCCGCTGGCGTGGCAGGCCTTATGGGAAATCTTTATGCTGAGTCAGGGCTTAAGTCCAATAACCTTCAGAATAGTTATAACAAGCGGCTGAATATTTCTGATGAGGATTATACAAGGCTGGTAGATGGGGATAATTATCCTGATTTCGTCAAGGATAAAGCTGGTTATGGCTTGGCTCAGTGGACATTTTGGAGCAGGAAGAAGGATCTGTTGGAGTTTGCGAAGCGTCAGGGCAAGTCGATCGGAGATCTTCAGATGCAGCTTGATTTCCTTTGGAAGGAAATGAACGACAGCTATCCGGCGGTGCTGGTGGTACTGAAAGGTGCCGATAATGTAAGGCAGGCATCGGATGCAGTGCTTTTATGGTATGAGAGACCTGCAGATCAGAGTGAGGCTGTGCAGGTGAAACGTGCCGGGTATGGAGAGAAGTATTTGAAGAAGTATGGTGGCGGCAGTGTTCCGTCATCCGGGAAGATGAGTAATGCCGATTGTCCGTTTCTTGTGAGGGTTACGGCAAAGGATCTTAGGATCCGGAAAGGAAATGGTACTGATACGGCATGGGTTGGAAAGTATGTGCCGCCGGGAGTGTATACGATTGTGGAGGTTAAGGATGGTAAAGGCTCTGAGGCCGGATGGGGAAGGCTGAAGAGCGGTGCTGGATGGATTGCGTTGGACTATGCAAAGAGAGTGTAGGTGAATATGGTTTGAGGGGAAGCCCGTGGTTATCGGTGATGAGCTGATGGCTGCGGGCTTATTTTGTTGTAGTAAGATATTTCACCGCAAAAAAAGCGTCGTTCACTGCAAGAATGTGAAAAGCAGATACCATTATGACGATATAATAATGATAAGGTAATCTATGAAGAAGGGAATGATTCTATGAATGTTGCAGTATGTGATGATGAAAAGAAGACGAGAGAACAAATCGTGGCAATGATAAAGGAACAATATTCTGATGCAAAGATCAGCTGTTTTTCTACAGCTGAGGAAATGATAGCAGGGAGAGGCTTCTTTGATATCTGTTTCCTGGATATAGAGATGGGGAGTGTATCAGGGATTGAGCTTGCAAAAAGGATCCGAAAAGAGCAGGGAAATTCCGGGAAACGGAGCATCATCATTTTTGTGACAGCATTTCGGGAGTATATGGAGGATGCCTTTGATGTGAATGCCTTCCACTATCTTGTGAAGCCAATAAAGGAAAAGAAGTTTGATGAAGTTTTCCAGCGGGCTGTTAAAGAGGTTGTGACCGGAGATGAACGAAGGGAAAAATACATTATAGTTAAGGATGGTGAGAGTAAGAGAAAATTGCTTCTACGGGAGATTCAGTACATTGAAAGCAGTGACAGGAAGGTGGTATTCCATATGGATAATGGGCTGACCGAAACCTATGCCCGTATGTATGACCTTGAAAATGAGTTGGGAGATTTGTTTTTCAGGACACATAGGTGCTATATCGTAAATCTTGAAAAGGTGATGGCATATTCTGCGAACAGTGTGCAGGTGCTTAATGGTGATAGTATTATGCTCGCTGAGAAGAAATACACGGATTTTGTAAAGACATATCTTCGCTATGCGAAGAATGGGGGTATTGTGAATGTTTGAAAGCATTGTTCAGATATTTCCGATATATCTTGCAGATAGCATTTTGAGTGGGATATATGGAATTGATCTGCTTAAGCCAAGAATTCAAAAGAGATTATTGCTTGTACTTTGGACGATATTGTATTTTGTCATGAGTGTAGTCGTGTACGAGGTGTTTGGAGCTAAAAGAGGTGTGCTGGGGATTGGTATAAACATTTTGGCAGTGTTTCTGATGCAATGTCTGTTTTTCAGGATAAATTATATGCGGCAAATGTTTGTATCATTCAGTTTTATCGCCGGGAAAGATGTCCTCAAATATATTATCAGTGTCCTTAACTATTCCGTATCCAATAGCACATGGAGCTATGTTGAACGCCTCATAAATAATGACAATCAAATATCCGTAGCAAAGGCAAATGCTTTTGTCGATGGATATTTAATCATTCTTAGTGTTCTTAATATTGCCGTCTATACTTCTTTGTTCTATGTGTATTTGAAGTTTATAGAGAAAAAATATGTGCATAGAGGATATGAACCAAGTCTGTGGGAGAATATATTTCTGATATTTCCATGTATCACTGCGCTTTGTATTTCGGTAACACTTCGGCTGCTTATTGTGAAAATGGAAGAGGGAACAGCTACGATTGCGTATGATACGATGCCTGTCGCCAGATTTTGGATTGTGGTAATATGTATATTTTTACTTGTTTCAATAATTCTTACAATGATGCTGTTTCAATATCTGATAGAACGTAATGAGGATAATAGGAAACAGGCTATTCTTGAAAAACAGGTTGAGCAACTTCATAGAGAAATTGAGGATATTGAGGAGATATATACGGATCTGCGAGGATTAAAGCATGATATGAGAAACCATATGAACAACATCATGCAATATGTAAAAAGTACCGGTAATGAAAATGTAAGGGAAATAGACAGTTATATCAGCCAGATGGAGGATGTTGTGGACAGATTGGATTTTTCAGCAAAAAGCGGAAATCCGATCACTGATATTATCATTTATCAAAGGCAGCAGGAAGCGAGAAAGCATGACATTATTTTTGATGTTGAGTTTGTTGCTCCTGATACTGAACAAATTGACATATATGATATCGCGGTCATTATGAACAACGCTTTGGAGAATGCTTTTGAAGCCTGCAATGAACTGGCTGGGTGCCGGGAGGTCTCCCTCCGCTCTTATATGAAGGGAGCACTTTTCTTTATTGAGGTTGAAAATGATTTTGATGGTGACATTACTATAGATAAAGAAACAGGGTTGCCGATGACAAGTAAAAAGGATAAATACCTGCATGGGATAGGACTTTATAATCTTCAAAAATGTGCCAGGAAATATATGGGAGATGTAGATATCGAGATTCAGTCAAAGGATGGAAGGAAAAGATTTTTGCTGACTGTGATGATGAATGGAAAGATTTCACTGCAAAAATGACGTCGTTCACACAGAGCCTATAAATAATAATGGATAATATTTCGATATGGTAGACAGAGAAGAGTATAAAATGCCATTCGGAAAAGGATTTCTAAAAATGACAAGGAGGTAAAACTATGGCTATGGAAATAAGTGGAAACTATGGTGGAGGGTATGTGAGTTCATATGCTTCTCAGGCCAAAAGTGATGTTGGTAAGACGGATTTGGATAAGAAAGTGGACAAGGGGAAATCTGCAAGCCTTGATAGTTCAAAGGGTGTTGGTGATTATTACTCTTACTTGCAAGAAAACTATGATTGCATGAAAAGCGGGAATGTGTCTGTTTCCGGTAAGTATCTTCAACAGTGTGCTGGAGACAGTAAGAAGGCAAAGGAACTGGAGGACTTTCTAAAAAAGATACCGGAACTTGAAAAGCAAGGGTACGAGCAGCTTTCAGCACAAAATGCAGCATTGGGAGGAAAAGTCACTTTCTATCAGCAGACTTGGATGATTAATGATGACGGAAGCGTCCAAAGCAGCGTATATTCGGTTACGGAAACGGAAATGACAAATGCCGAAAGAATGAAGAAGAACATGGACGAGCGCCTTGAAAAGCAAAAAGAGAAAAAGGAAGAGGAAGAAATGGTCAAGGAGCGAAAAGAAGAAAAAACTGAGCAGGAAGAGAGAATAAAGAAAGGTGAAGGAACTATTAAAATACCGAAAATGAAAGATATTTCTGTAAAGTATATTGAAGCTGAAACCGAGGAAGACGCACTTGCTTTAATGCAGAAAGAAAAAAAGGAAGGTGCGTATTATCCGAGAGTGGATGTTAGCATTTGATTTTTTACATGTGTAAAGGGGCATGGATTATAAAATCTCTATGCCCTTTTTTTCGGGAGTAGGAAAAGCGATGAAAAAATATCTTTTAATGGTATGGGCTGCAATCAAACGGTTTTATAAGGAAATGGGAACGCCGTACGAATTGAGGGAACGAGAGCCTTTAACCGAGGAAGAGATAGACGAGTTGAGGAAAATATTGGAGAGAGGTTTGGGTGAAAATGCAGCTAAAGCATAGGAAAGAAAACTACATCAAACCAGAATTAGTGTATTTATAGTTTTAATAAATAGGGATGCCTGTACTATGAAGAAATGAGTTTTTCGTCATAATACAGGCTTTTTCTTATTCCTCAATCAGCCGCAGAGCCTCAACAATGTAGGCAAAGGCTTCAGGGCTTTGGCTGCGCATATAGGAAAGCTTTTTGTACTGGCTTTTGCCGATATTTGCCTGAAGATAGGGGGCGGGATTTTCTATAGGAGCGAAGGTTTGTCCTGCAAGCATACAGGAGGTGAGGAACATCATTACTGAATATCGAACCATTATTGAGCCTGCGGGCATTGGGAGAAATCCTGATGTTCGCAGTTTTTTTCGTGGAAAATCGGAAAAGTACATAAACTGATACCTAGACCTTCAGAAAAGGAAAATTTCTGGAGGTCTTTTATTATGGGTATGAGCATAGAAGAAATGAAGAATGTGGATGCGCGGACGGTGGATCGTGACAGTCTTGTGGATATCAATGAGATTGTGATCGATGACAGTCTGCCGCCTAAGGAAAGAGCTGAAGAGTTTCTGAGGCAGATAAAGAATCCGTATTGCTTCCGTGTGGGAAAGGTTGTTGTGAAGAATGTTTACAGCAATGACGGGGTATCCCTGCAGGAACGTTTTGAACAGTTTGCCAGGACATTGTAGGAAGTCCTTGGACTTTGGCAGTAGTCATGGAGATCGGATTATATCTGTGATAATCTGAAGGCGGACTAAGTTATACGGCTTTTTCTTCTTTCTGGATTATCAACCAGACAGGAGGAAGAGCAGAATGGACCGGTCAGTGAAGAGAAGTCTCTACTGGCCGTTATTTTTTTTGGCTTTTTTCGGTTTTTACCGGAAATATCTCATCCAAAGGCGCTTAGGAAGATAGAAGGGAGGTGCCTTGGATGAACTGTACAGATAAACAATTATTGCCTTGGTGGCAGAAATACACATTAACGCTTAATGAAGCATCAGAGTATTTCGGAATCGGATATAAAAAATTGAAGCTTTTTGTTCAGGAACATTCAGATGCGGATTTTGTGCTCTGGAATGGAAACAGGGCTCTGATCAAACGGGAACTGTTTCAAAAGTATATGGACGACCAGATGAATGTGATCTGATACAAAACTTTTTCAAATTTGTATGGTAAAAGAGCCGTGTCTGTGATATGCTATTGATACATAGTCGGATACATACTATGTACCTTCTATTAAAAGCAAATAGAATACGGCTCTCCGGTAACAGAAAGGAGACGATGTTCAATGAGCGAAAAGCGACGCGATAGTAAAAATCGCATTCTTCGCACAGGGGAGAGCCAGGAAGCGGATGGACGATACAAGTTCAGATACATCGATGCCAATGGAAAACGTAAATCGGTTTATAGTTGGCGGTTGGTGGCAACGGACAGTATTCCAGCCGGAAAAAGAGATAATGCGCCTTTGCGAGACCAGGAGAAAGCAATCAACAGAGACCTTGATGACGATATTATTCCTGATGGCGGCGGTATGACGGTTCTCTACTTGGTGAAGAAATATACAGCAACGAAGACCGGCGTTAAACATACCACAAGAGCAGGTTACGGTACGGTAATCAAGTTATTAGAGAGGGATTCGTTTGGTTCTAAAAGAATTGATAAGGTGAGGCTCTCTGATGCAAAAGAGTGGTTGATTAGATTGCAGCAGGAAGATAAGAAGAGTTATTCAACAATCCATACCATTAGAGGTGTGGTGAGGCCTGCATTCCAGATGGCAGTCGATGATGACTTATTAAGGAAGAATCCTTTTGAGTTTCAGATGACAACCGTATTGGTAAATGATTCTATGACTCGTGAAGCCATTACAAGAAAACAGGAAAGAACATTCCTTGATTTTATTAAAAATGACTCGCATTACTGCAGGTACTATGATGGCATGTACATCCTGTTCAAGACAGGAATGCGCATTTCAGAGTTTACGGGTTTGACTGTATCGGATCTCGATATGGAAAACAGAACCATCAATATTGATCATCAATTGCAGAAGACCGGAACGTTGGTCTACATTGATACAACAAAGACCTATGCCGGAACGAGGGTGATTCCCATGCAGGATGATGTGTATGAGTGCTTTGAGCGTATTCTTGCCAAAAGACCTAAGTTGAAGGTGGAGCCTATGATTGATGGACATTCAGGATTCCTTTGCTTTGACAAGGATGGAAAGCCGATGGTGGCAATGCACTGGGAGAAATATTTCCAGCATGCGGTGGAGAAGTATAATAGCATATATCGTGTGCAGCTTCCGAGGATTACACCTCACGTGTGCCGTCATACCTACTGCTCAAATATGGCGAAGTCCGGTATGAATCCCAAGGTGCTTCAGTACCTGATGGGGCATTCGGATATCAGTGTTACCCTCAACACCTATACGCATTTGAAATTGGATGATGCGAAGGAAGAAATGGAGAAGCTGGCGCAGAAGCAGGAGGCAGCAGAGTCGGAATTGAGGCAGCTTGGCATGAAGGAAAATGAGATTACGGTGCTGAAGTTTGGTACAAATGGTTGACGGAGTAAAGTGGTAAAGGGTTTTGAAAAATACTTTGCCATAGGTGAGCGGCAAATGTCAGAAAAATAAGCAATGGTCTAAAACGAAAATTTGAGACCAATTTAGACCAATATTTAGACCATTTGAAGGAAAAAGCATACCGAGATAAGCCGAAATAAGCCGAGATACAGTCAAAATGCCGGGATATCGACAAATGCAGTAAACAAGCCAAAAACCGAGATAAATCAAGGTAAAACCGAGATAAATTAGGAGCAAAAAAGTTATGATTAGAGTGCTATTCATCTGCCACGGCAATATCTGCCGTTCCCCAATGGCAGAATTTGTTTTTAAAGACATGGTTGAGAAAGCCGGGCTTTCCGGAAAATTTGAAATTGCTTCAGCGGCGACGAGCCGGGAGGAGATTGGCAATCCGGTACATCCGGGGACCCGGAGAAAGCTGGAGCCGATGGGGATCAGCACCAGCGGGAAGTATGCTGTTCAGGCAAGGAAAGAAGATTATGCGTTCTATGATTATTTAATTGGTATGGATACGTGGAATATCCGGAATATGCAGCGGATTTTTGATGGTGACCCGGACCATAAGATTTACAGGCTGATGGATTTCACGGAACGTCCGGGAGATGTAGCTGATCCCTGGTACACAGGAAATTTTGATGTGACTTATCGGGATATTGCCGAAGGCTGTCAGGGGCTTCTGCAAGAAATTTTAAGGAAGAAAAAAGAGTGTTGATGAAAAAGCAGGCCTGCAGAAAGAAATTCATTCTGCAGGTCATTTCTTACCTTGAAATATGAATTTTATTTTACCGAAAAATGATGTATTTGCGGCAGTTGATAAGCAAGATAGAGAATCTCCTTTTTATAAAAGGAAGGAAAAAATCCATCTTGTTTGTGGAAGTGAAAATATATGCGAAGCAATCAGTGATTCTGACCATGGAAAGCAATCCGTCTGATTTCTGTGCAGTATGCTGACTTCTGGGAGGGTTATCGATTGATCAGACCAAAACGGTAAAAAATAAAACAAAAAGGGTCATATAAGTGTCAGAATTTTCTATATTTTCTGTGGAGTTCGGCATTTTCATGATATAATGACAGCATGGAAAAGGCAAAGGATACAGCATGTTAAGGGTAAAGAAAACCAAAACATTGAATTAGAAAGTTACTGTGAAATCTGCAAGGTTTTATCAGGGAATCCGATATTCTTATGTACTTCTTTCAGGGATAAGTCAACCAATAACAGAGGTATTTTGATTAATCGGATTATATATAGGTCGAACAAATGCCCAAATGAAGGATTGTCTGAAGACTGCAAGTATCAGAATAAATTGTCTAATGTTGAAGAAATTTTTCAACTCCGGCAAAAAAAGAAATATGTAAATATGCTGCACAGAGACAGAAACAACGGGATCGATTTTTTTCTTGACAAATCTTAAAATAATGATATACTTTGGATATCAAAATATTAAAAAATCAAAACAATGTAAAATAAAGGAGAAAAGATTATGTTTGAAAAAATCAGAAATATTATTGTCGATGAATTAGGCGTGGATGCAGGCGAAGTGACACCGGAAGCATCTTTTAAAGATGATTTGGGCGCAGACTCTTTAGATTTAGTAGAACTCGTTATGGGACTTGAAGATGCTTTTGATGCATCCATTCCAACGGAAGATCTTGAAAAACTTTCTACAGTACAGGATGTTATGGACTATTTAAAAGCACAGGGTGTTGAGGAATAATATGAAAACAGCGGTGACAGAATTACTGGGAATTGAATATCCGATTTTTCAGGGGGGTATGGCATGGGTCGCAGAGCATCATCTGGCGGCAGCGGTTTCCAATGCCGGCGGTCTTGGAATCATTGCTTCCGGCGGCGCGCCCTGTGAGGCCATCCGGGAAGAAGTCCGGAAGACCAGAGAACTGACAGAAAAACCTTTCGGACTGAACGTCATGCTGATGAATCCGGAGGCCGATGCCATTGCCCGCATGGCGGTGGAAGAAGGCGTGGCCGTGGTGACGACAGGGGCCGGAAATCCGGAAAAATATTTTCCTCTGTGGAAAGAAGCGGGCATTAAGATCATTCCCGTGGTCGCCTCGGCAGGGCTGGCAAAGCGTATGGAGAAATACGGTGCGGATGCGGTGATTGCCGAAGGCTATGAATCCGGCGGACATATTGGCGAACAGACGACCATGTCTCTCGTACCCCAGGTGGTGAATGTGGTAAATATTCCGGTACTTGCGGCCGGAGGCATCGGCGACGGCCGGGGCGTTGCGGCGGCGCTGATGCTCGGCGCGGAAGGCGTTCAGGTCGGAACCCGCTTTCTTCTGGCGGATGAAACGCAGATTCATGATAACTATAAAGAAAAGGTTGCGAAATCAAAGGACATTGATACCCAGGTAACCGGGCGGACGACAGGTCATCCGGTGCGGCTTCTCCGAAACCAGATGACACGGAAATATTTAAAAATGGAAAGCGAAGGGGCTGATCTGGAAACGCTGGAGCATCTGACTCTCGGATCTCTGAGAAAAGCGGTTGTGGAAGGCGATATCGTGGAAGGCTCTGTCATGGCAGGGCAGATTGCCGGGCTGGTACATAAACGGCAGACCTGCAGTGAAATTGTCACGGAAATGATGGACGAAGCCTGCAGCATTATGAAAGAAAAAGCCGGACGATTCTGCCGGTAAGCAACAAAGGATACGTAGGGCTGCTGCATTTGCGGCGGCTTTTCCTTTAAATGTATATTTTGAATATCAAACTATTGTGGAGTGAAATTATGAAAAAAACAGCTTTTATTTTTCCGGGACAGGGGGCCCAGAAGTTGGGTATGGGCCAGGACTTTTATGAAGGATTTGAAGAAAGCCGGGAGGTGTACGACTGGGCTTCAGAAAATCTGAATATGGATATGAAAGCGCTGTGCTTTGAAGAAAATGACAGGTTAAATATTACCCGGTATACCCAGCCGGCGCTGCTGGCTACGGAAATTGCCATGTTAAAAGTGATTGAAGCAAAGGGGATTGTTCCCGCGGTAACAGCAGGACTCAGCCTTGGAGAATACGGAGCGCTTGTGGCTGCAAAAAAAATGTCCTGGCAGGATGCCCTTCGGGTTATTGAGCGGCGGGGGCTGTTTATGCAGGAAGCAGTGCCTGTGGGCGGCGCCATGTCGGCAGTGATGGGACTGGATTTTGAAAAAGTGGAAGAAATCTGCAGGAATACCGGGGGAATTGTGGAACCTGCCAATTATAACTGTCCGGGTCAGATCGTTATTTCGGGAGAAGCCGAAGCTGTGGAAAAAGCCGGAGCGGCCATTAAAGCCGCCGGAGCAAAGCGGGTGGCGCCCTTAAAGGTCAGCGGTCCTTTTCATTCCTCCATGTTAAAGGGCGCCGGAGAACAGTTGAAACCGGAACTCTCCAAAGTGACATGGATGGATTCGGACATTCCTTATGTATCCAATACCATTGCTGAACCTGTAGCAGATAGCAGCGCCATCGAGGGGCTTTTGGTGCGTCAGGTGTCTGAGTCCGTACGGTGGCAGCAGAGTGTGGAAAAAATGATTGAAATGGGTGTGGAAGTTTTTGTTGAAATCGGCCCGGGAAAAACACTGGCCGGATTTTTAAAACGGATTGACCGGAAGTTTCCATGCATCACGATTGAAACAGCAGAGGATTTGAAAAAACTGGAGGAATTGGTATGTTAGAAAACCGTGTAGCCCTCGTTACCGGCGGCGGTAAGGGGATTGGAGCGGCGATTGCCAGGGAGCTGGCAGCAGAAGGCGCCGCTGTGATTATTAACTACAGCGCTTCCGCAGAAGCCGCGGAACAGGTGAAAAATGAAATCACTGCCAAAGGCGGTAAAGCGGAAACTTACAAATGCGACGTATCCGATTACAGCGAAGTCAAAGCAATGGCGGGGTATATTACGAAAACATGGGGACGTCTGGATATTCTCGTAAACAATGCGGGGATTGTCCGGGACAATCTGCTGATGCGGATGTCGGAAGAAGATTTTGACCGGGTTATTGACATTAATTTAAAGGGAACATTTAACTGTATTCAGAACGTGACCCGGACAATGATGAAGCAGAGATACGGGCGGATTATTAATATTTCTTCGGTTGTCGGTGTTTACGGTAATGGTGGACAGGCCAATTATGCCGCATCCAAGGCGGGAATCATCGGTATGACGAAGTCGGCGGCAAAGGAGCTGGGCGGACGCGGCATTACGGTGAATGCCATTGCGCCGGGATTTATCGAGAGTGATATGACCGGGGCTTTAAAAGAGGAATTGAAAAAAGAAATGCTTTCAGCCATTTCCCTTGGCTGTTTTGGAAATGTGGAAGATGTTGCACATGCCGTCTGTTTTTTGGCGTCGGATAAAGCCCGGTATATTACGGGGCAGGTCCTCGGTGTGGACGGCGGCATGCGGGTTTAATATAGATGAGGTGAAACATTTAAAATGAAAGAAAGAGTTGTAGTGACAGGAATGGGAGCGATCACTCCGATTGGAAACAGTGTCAATGATTTTTGGCAGGGAATTAAAGAAAATAAAATCGGTTTTGCCAAAGTGACCCATTTTGATGCGTCGGAGTATAAAGCATCTCTGGCGGCAGAAGTCAAAGATTTTAATGCAAAAGATTATATGGATCCGCGTTCGGCCCGCCGGATGGAGCTGTTCAGCCAGTATGCGATCGCGGCGGCGAAAGAGGCGGTGGAAAATGCCGGACTGGATATGACGAAGGAAGATCCGTTCCGTGTTGGTGTCAGCATCGGCTCCGGTGTCGGAAGTCTTCAGGCGGCTGAGCGGGAGGAAAAGAAGCTTTTGGAAAAAGGACCGGGCCGTGTCGGACCGATGCTCGTGCCGATGATGATTTCGAATATGGCGGCGGGAAATGTGTCCATTGCTTTTGGATGTAAAGGCAAATGTATTGACATTGTGACGGCCTGTGCGACAGGCACCCATTCCATCGGCGAAGCTTACCGAAGCATCCAGTACGGAGATGCGGATGTGATGCTGGCAGGCGGCACCGAGGGAGCCATTTGTCCTCTCGGTATGGCCGGATTTGCATCACTGACAGCCCTGACAGCGTCCGAAGACCCTGAGAAAGCATCCATTCCTTTTGATAAGGACCGGAGCGGCTTTGTTATGGGTGAAGGCGCAGGCGTTGTGGTACTGGAAAGTCTTTCCCATGCACAGGCCCGGGGCGCAGAGATTCTGGCAGAGGTCGTTGGCTATGGCGCGACTTCCGATGCATTTCATATTACGTCTCCGGCAGAAGATGGCAGCGGCGCCGCCATGGCAATGACGCTCGCGATGAAAGAAGCCGGAGTGAAACCGGAAGATGTGAGTTATATCAATGCCCATGGAACAAGTACCCATCACAACGACTTATTTGAAACCCGGGCGATTAAAGCAGCCTTTGGCGATGCCGCCTATCGGGTGCCGGTCAGCTCTACAAAATCGATGATTGGTCATTTACTCGGCGCTGCAGGCGCTGTGGAATTTATTACCTGCGTGAAATCCATCCAGGATCGATATATCCATCCGACAGTTGGACTGAAAAATCCGGATGAAGAATGTGACTTGAATTACGTTCCGGGACAGGGAATTCATGGGGATGTGACCCTGGCGATTTCCAATTCCCTTGGATTCGGCGGTCACAATGCAACGCTGGCGGTGAAAAAGTTTGAAGCTTAGGAGGAATTTTCATGGAATTTGAACAGGTAATCAGACTGGTGGAAGCCGTTTCAAAATCCGGTTTAACGGATTTTGATTATGAAGAAGGAAATTTAAAGCTTCATATGGGAAAAAAAGGGCCAAAGGCCGTAAAAGTCACAGAAATTCCGATGGTGGAAAGCCATGAAACGGCAGCGGTCAGAGAAATCGTGAATGTGGAAGCCGGACCGGAGGAAAAGACATCGGACCATGAAGCGGTCATTGCATCTCCGATCGTCGGCGTATTTTATACGAGCCCGGGACCGGACAGCGAACCCTTTGTCAAAGTCGGCGACCGGATTCAGGGAGGACAGACCATCGGTATCGTGGAGGCCATGAAACTGATGAATGAAATCGAAAGTGATGTATCCGGTGTGGTCACGGAAGTTCTGGCAGCCGATGGTGAAGGGGTTGAATATGGCCAGCCGCTGATACGGGTTGAGAAATAGAGGAAGAACATGGAATTTGGAATTAAAGAAATTATGGAAATTATTCCCCACAGACAGCCGATGCTGCTCGTTGACCGGGTGGAAGTCATTGAAGAAAACAAAAAAGCAGTCGGTTATAAAGGGGTGACCTATAACGAGCCTTTCTTTGCGGGACATTTTCCCACCGAACCGGTGATGCCGGGGGTTCTGATTATGGAGGCTATGGCCCAGACAACGGCAGTGCTTCTTATGAACCGTGAAGAAATGCGTGGAAAAATCGGTTATTATGGCGCTATGAACAAAGTACGTTTTCGTAAAAAAGTGGTGCCGGGAACGGTTCTGCGTATGGAAATAGAAATCTTAAAACGAAAAGGACCTGTGGCCGTGGCCATGGGAAAAGCCTATACGGACGAAGGTCTTGCCGCAGAAGGTGAAATGACCTTTATGATTGGTTAATGAGGTGACAGACTTGATAAATAAAGTATTAATTGCCAACCGGGGCGAGATTGCCGTACGGATTATCCGTGCCTGCCGGGAAATGGGTATTGAAACCGTTGCCGTTTATTCGACAGCGGACAAAGACGCCCTTCACGTTCAGTTGGCCGACGAGGCGGTCTGCATCGGCGGCGCGGCATCAAAAGACAGCTATCTGAATATGGAAAATATCATCAGCGCCACGGTGATTACAGGGGCGGATGCGATTCATCCGGGATTCGGTTTTCTTTCAGAAAATGCCCGTTTTGCGGAAATGTGTCAGAAGTGTCATATTACGTTCATTGGCCCGTCAGCGGAACTCATTTACCGTCTCGGCAATAAATCGGAAGCGAGAAAAACAATGATGGCGGCCGGGGTCCCGGTGGTTCCCGGAACAAAAGAACCGGTCTACCGGGTGGAAGATGCACAGAAAATGGCTGAAAATATCGGCTATCCGGTCATGATTAAGGCTTCCTCCGGCGGCGGCGGAAAAGGGATGCGGATTTCAAAGAGCGCCGAAGATTTTGAAGAAAATTTCAAAATGGCCCAGATGGAATCGGTCAGCAGTTTTGCGGATAATACGATGTATATTGAAAAATATATAGAGTCGCCGCGGCATATTGAATTTCAGATTCTCGGCGATGCCTGCGGTCATGTGATTCACCTTGGAGAGCGTGACTGCTCGATCCAGCGCCGTCACCAGAAGGTCCTGGAGGAGTCCCCGTCATCAGCCCTTGATGAAAATCTGCGCCGCGAAATGGGAGCGGCAGCCGTAAAAGCAGCCAAAGCGGTCGGTTATGTCAATGCGGGAACGATTGAATTTCTGCTGGATAAACAGAAAAACTTTTATTTTATGGAAATGAATACCCGGATTCAGGTAGAGCATCCGGTGACGGAATCCGTCACTAATGTGGATTTAATTAAAAGCCAGATCCGGATTGCCTCCGGAGAACCTTTAAATATCCGTCCGGAGGACGTTGTTTTTAAGGGCCATGCCATTGAGTGCCGGATCAATGCGGAAAATCCGGAAAAGGGCTTTCGGCCGTCACCGGGAAAAATCCGTCAGCTTCATCTTCCGGGCGGCAAGGGGATCCGCGTAGATACGGCGGTATATGCCGGTTACACGATCCCGCCTTATTATGATTCGATGATCGCCAAGCTGATCGTTCTTGGAAAATCGAGAAATGAAGCGATTAAAAAAATGAAGAGCGCGTTGAGTGAATTTATTGTCGAAGGTGTGGATACCAACGTGGAATTTCAGATGGAAATTATGAATCATCCGAAATTTCAGAGTGGTGATACAAGCACCGATTTTATCGAAAACATGAACGAATCGAGGAATAGCTAATGCCAGGATTAAACGGTATGTTCAAAAAAACAACTTATATTACCCTTTCGAACCGGCGCCAGAGTATCCGGCAGAATTCCATAGCTGCGGACAAAGAACTGGAATCGCCGAATATTCCCGAAGGGCTGTGGACGAAATGCAAAAAATGCGGAGCCATTCTTTACAAAGAAGATTTGGAGAAAAATCTCTACGTATGCGGCACCTGTCACAGCCATCAGAGAATTTCGGCGCGGAAACGCATCGAGATGATTGCAGATGCGGGAAGCTTTGAAGCTTTCGATGAAGATTTCCAGATGTCCAATCCCCTGGATTTTCCGGGTTATGATGAAAAAATAAGGGCTATGCGCAGAAAAACCGGTTTAAACGAAGGCGTCATTTACGGTCGCTGCAGGATTCATGGAGAGGATACCATGCTGGCAGTGATGGATTCCCGGTTTATGATGGGAAGTATGGGAACGGTCGTGGGAGAAAAAATTACCAGGGCCATTGAAAAAGCGACGGAACTTAAGCTTCCGGTTGTTATATTTACCTGTTCCGGCGGCGCCCGGATGCAGGAAGGAATTTTATCCCTGATGCAGATGGCGAAAACTTCGGCGGCTGCGGCGGCCCATGGAAAGGCCGGACTGCCTTATTTTACGGTGCTTACAGATCCGACGACCGGCGGGGTTACCGCAAGCTTTGCCATGCTCGGCGATGTTATTCTTGCAGAACCGGGAATACTGATCGGCTTTGCGGGACAGCGGGTCATTGAACAGACCATCGGTCAGAAACTTCCGGAGGGTTTCCAGAGCGCTGAATTTATGCTGGAACACGGATTTATCGACCGGATCGTTGCACGGAAGGATTTAAAAAAGACGTTATATCAGTTGATCCTGGCCCATAAACCGGGATATTGGAGGTAGACCGATGGAATTTACAGCATGGGACCGGGTACGGATTGCCCGGGAGATGGACCGTCCCACGAGCCTTTATTATATTGAACATATTTTTGAAAACTTTATGGAGCTTCACGGAGACCGGGGCGTCAAAGATGACCCGGCCATTGTCGGCGGTATTGGTTTTCTGGACGGATTTCCTGTAACGGTGATCGGTCAGCAGAAAGGTCGTGATCTTAAGGAACAGGTGGAGCGGAATTTTGGTATGCCAAACCCGGAAGGTTACCGGAAAGCGCTGCGCTTAATGAAACAGGCGGAAAAATTCCGCCGTCCGGTGGTCTGTTTTGTGGACACTTCCGGGGCCTTCTGCGGCATTGAAGCCGAGGAGCGGGGACAGGGGGAAGCCATTGCCAGAAATCTTATGGAAATGGCCGGGCTGACAGTGCCTGTTCTGTCGGTTGTTATCGGCGAAGGCGGCAGCGGCGGCGCCTTAGCCATGGCAGTGGCCAATGAAGTCTGGTGTCTGGAAAATTCCGTATATTCGGTGCTTTCTCCCGAAGGCTTTGCGGCGATTCTCTGGAAGGATGGCAAACGGGCCGATAAGGCGGCCGAAGTGATGAAAATGACATCCGATCATCTGAAAGCCCTCGGCGTTGTGGACCGGGTATTTCAGGAACCGGAACCGGTGCACGTGGACAATGGTTCGGCGCTGGCAGCGGATATGAAGGAAGCGATGATTGGATTTTTCCGTCGTTATGATAATATGGCGCCGGAAAGGATTGCGGAAGAAAGGTACAAAAGATTCAGGAGGTTTTAGGAAAGTTTATGATAGAAGAATATATAAAACCTTTAAAAATAGGAGAACTGACAGCAAAGCTGCCATTGATCCAGGGGGGCATGGGCGTTGGCGTCAGTCTGTCTTCTCTGGCCGGAGCAGTGGCTGCGGAGGGCGGCATCGGTGTTTTATCGACGGCTCAGATCGGTTTTTACCGTCCGGATTTTGAAAAAAATCCACTGGCGGCAAATCTGAAAGCGATTGCTGAACAGGTGAAACTGGCGCGGGAAAAGAGCCGCGGCGGTATTATCGGCGCGAATATTATGGTAGCCACAAAAAATTATAAGGATTATGTGTGCGCGGCTGTAAAAGCGGGGGTGGATTTAATTATTTCCGGCGCCGGACTGCCGGCAAATCTGCCGGAATATGTCAAAGGCTCTGTTGTAAAAATAGCGCCTATTGTTTCGTCGGAGAAGGCGGCGAAGACCATCTGCAAGCTTTGGGACAGACATTACCGGAGGGTGCCGGATATGGTTATTGTTGAAGGGCCGCTGGCCGGTGGACATCTGGGTTTTTCAGAAGATCAATTGGAACCCTTTATACGGAAAAATCCGCTGGCGGCTGCAAAGCAAATGTCAGTCTATGATTCAGAAATTTGTAAGATCATCGAGGTGGCTTCCGGTTATGGGGAAAAATATGGCATGGAAATTCCGGTGGTTGTGGCCGGAGGCATTGATACGCCGGAAAAGGCGGAACATTATTTGTCGCTGGGCGCCTCGGGAATCCAGATAGCCACGCCGTTTGTTGCGACAGAGGAATGTGATGCCCACAGAGCATTTAAAGAAGCTTATGTCCGGGCAAAGGATGAAGATGTGGTTATTTTAAAAAGTCCGGTAGGGATGCCGGGCAGAGGCCTTAAAAATGCCTTCCTGGAGCGGGTGCATCGGGGCGAGAAGCGGGAAATTCATTGCAGACAATGTCTGCAGCACTGCAATCCGGCGGCGATTCCCTATTGTATTACGGAGGCTCTCATACGGGCGGTCAGAGGGGATGTAGAGAATGGGCTCATTTTCTGCGGCGCCAATGTTGGAAAAATTGAAAAAATTTCCACGGTTCACACGGTTATTGAAAATATTTTCGGGTAAAATAAATGTACTGTACGGATGAAAGACAGATTTCAGCGGTTCGGTACATTTTTTTATATAGAATAATCAGATGTTGGAGGTCAGATTGATGGAAAAGGACTGTCAGGAAATGAATTTGCGGAAGGCTGCGATCATTGGATGTGGATTTGTCGGTTCTGCATCAGCGTTTTCGCTGATGCAGAGCGGCCTGTTTTCGGAAATGGTTTTGATTGATGCAGATAAAGACCGGGCGGAAGGAGAGGCGATGGATATCAGCCATGGCCTGCCCTTCAGCCGGCCGATGAAGATTTACGCCGGAGACTATGACGATATTGTGGATGCCGCGATTATTATTATTACTGCCGGGGCGAATCAGAAGCCGGATGAGACACGGCTGGATCTGGTTCACAAAAATGTGTCCATTTTTAAAAGCATTATTCCGGAAATATCAAAGAGGGATTGCACGGGCATTTTGCTGATCGTCACAAATCCGGTGGATATTCTCACTTATACGGCATTAAAGCTCAGTGGCTTTCCTGAAAACCGGGTGCTGGGTTCGGGGACTGTGCTGGATACTTCACGGCTGAAATATCAGATTGGGGAATATCTGGGCGTTGACAGCCGAAGTGTGCATGCCTTTATTATCGGAGAACATGGCGACAGTGAAATTGCAGCCTGGAGCAGCGCCAATATTTCCGGAGTGCCGATGCGTAATTTTTATGAAATGCGGGGAAAACACAAGTATGAAAAAGCCACCAGCCATATTGCCGAAATGGTGAAAAACAGTGCCTATGAAATTATCGCCAGAAAGAAAGCGACCTATTATGGAATCGCCATGTCGGTCCGGAGAATCTGTGAAGCGATTGTCCGGGATGAAAAGTCGATTCTGCCTGTTTCCGGACGGATGCACGGAGAATATGGAATTGACGATGTGGTTTTGAGTATGCCGGCGATTGTCGGAAAAGAGGGAATTGAGAGCAAAATTCCCATTGACCTTGATGCAAATGAACAGAGGGAGCTGAGGGAATCGGCAGATACTTTAAAACAGGTCCTGGACGAAATCGAAAAAAATTGACAACCGGATTTAAAAGTGATATATTTGTCTTAAAGAGATAAATATATCACTTTTACTTTGCACAGATTTTTATAAGCAGCCCGTTGAGGGATGCTGTAAAGGAGGATATAAAATGTCAAAATCAAAAATAAAACGTTTGATTATTTTGGGGATAATTACCGTCATATGTATGGTGGGAGCATCCGCATATGCTTTGAACTGTAACGGGGGAAGGCTTGTATATCCCATGAATTTTAAGGAATATCATTTTATGGCAAAGGACCTTCCGATGATCGGCGCGATGGTTATCGTATTACTGTATGTGATTTATCTGGCAGTATCCCTGGTTCAATACAGTCTTTTGGAAAGAAGAAATCTGAAGGGAAAACGTCCGGGGAAAACACGGAGGGTCAATCCGAAGCTGGGCTATTTTGGGTTCTTTGGATTTGCCGGATTTTTCGGAATTTTTACATATCTTCATGATGGCACTGTTTTTCCATTTTGCTTTTTTGTATTTTTCGGGTTTTTCGGATTCTTTTATGAAGGAAAAATGTCCAATATTCTGGCAGATGAACGATTTCTGGCAAATAAACGGGAGGCAGAGCGAAAAGCCCTCGGCATAGGTTATAAAATGAGTTTTTTACTGCTGGTGCTGGCCGGTATTTTTTTGGATGGCCCATGGCTGAATTTAACAGCGATTCTGCTCATCTGCGGCATGTCACTGATTTTGGGACTGGTTCAGTTTTTGAGTGAGTATCTTTTATATCGTTATGATCGGATGGATTCGGAGGACTGGAGCAGTGAAGAAGATGTATAGTGGATTGGCCGGAGGAGAAACGGGATGGCAGAATTTACATGTTATTTAAAAATGTATCGTCAGAAAATGGGTCTGACGCAGGGACAACTGGCAGAGAAAGTTGGCGTCCGGCGGGAAACAATTATGCGCCTGGAAAAGGCACAGTACAACCCTTCTTTAAAACTTGCCGTAGATATTTCCAGAGTGTTGGGCGTATCGATTGAAGAAATATTTGTGTTCGAATAGGGGGGAAATTAGCCGTCCTTTCGAAAAAGCCGTGGAAAAGCTTTTTCTGGAAGGACGGTTTTTATCATTCGGCTTCTTTTGAAATTTCCTGAATCATCTTTTGGATGGTTTCGACGCTTTCTTCCAGAGCATCGGCTATTTCTTCGGGGGTTTTGTTTTTGGCGAGTTTTTTTTGAACCTGCTCTGACAGTTGGAGTTTACGGCCTTTCTGGAGTCCTTCTTTCAGGTTTTCCTGGCGTTCATAATATTTTTCTTCCCAAGCTTGCATGTAACGTACACCTACCTTTTCACTGGTTCGAACCTTACATACGCGGTTATGGATACGATGGATGCGTTCACTGCCGGAAGCCGCAGCGGTTTCATCCGTCGAATTCTTGATGTAGTTCAGAAAATCGATAAGTTCTTCGGAAACCCCGGTATCATCTTTGCCTTCGGTGTTCAGAAAGATGCGTGTAGCGCCGTCTTCAAGGGGACATTCGGGAACTTCCAGACATCTCGGCTCAAAGGTATAGAGATACTTTCCATAACCGAAATAATCAAAAGTCATGATAACGATGATATAAGATAGATTTAGAAGATTATAGTCCGGAATGCCAGGTTCGAGAAGTGAAGTGTCCAAAAGTGGCTGATAATAGCGGCTGCGTTTGGCTAAATCACTTCTCCGCTGGGCTTGCATTTCAGTATTATATACGGTTTGATTTTCATCAATAGAAAAAATATCCATCCGGATAGAACGAATCAATGGAGACAATCGAAATTCCTTTTCTGTTTCGCTTTTTTCCAGGAGAGGAATGTCTCGGCCGAAAATAATACTTCATATATCGTGATGCGTTTCTATATCTTCCATAACTTCATCAAAAAGAAACCGATCTGTAAGGTTCAATTCTTTTAACGACTTCATATTTTGTTTTTCATTCATTTGTGTGTTCTCCTTTTATTATAATGGGGCAATGTTAAAAAAACAATGCGTAAAGAAAAAATGGGAATATTTGTGATATCACAGAAATGGATTCAAGATGCTTACAGGATAGCACAGGGAAAAAGAGAAAACAATTCAAAGGCTTCGACAGGATTTTCAGACCGGATAATATTTGGAGAAGAAAAAAGATAAGTTTTAAAATTAAATGCGACAAGAGGTATTAAAGCCTCTGCCGCATTTA